>Ga0180433_10001323_pt1 | contig 41498 bp, 47 predicted proteins | sample SS_ome_8_FD_132980 | JGI IMG/M metagenome (GOLD analysis project Ga0180433, IMG submission 132980) | Hypersaline lake sediment archaeal communities from the Salton Sea, California, USA - SS_1_D_1 metaG | ecosystem: Environmental > Aquatic > Non-marine Saline and Alkaline > Hypersaline >...
CGCTTGTTGGCGCCGTTGTCCGAGCAGAAGAAGATGAAGGTCTTTCGCTCAAGCCCCAGCCTTTTGACCGTGCTAACAACGCGGCCGATGCCTTCGTCCATCACCTCAATCATTTCCTTATAGATTTCGGAAGTCTCTCTGCGCCGGCCTTTGTCCTGCTGTTTCTTGCCGCCTGCAAGACGTTGCGGTGGGTCGTTTCGGCCCTGATTGGGGCTGTGCGGCGCCTCGTGAGCGACATACAGGCAGAACGGTTTGCCCCTGTGTCTTTCGATAAAGTCAACCGCGTGCCCCGTAATCAGGTCAGTGACATATCCTTCTTCACGGATTCTTTCGCAGTCTTTCCACCAGTCGTGCACGCCGGCGCCATCAATATGAGAGTGATAATCTACATTGCCGCTGACATATCCATGGAATTCATCGAATCCTTGCTTGGTCGGATTGAATTCGACTCTGTACCCCAAGTGCCACTTGCCGCAAAGGGACGTGGCATAGCCGGCCTTCTTGAGAACCTCAGCGAAAGTCACTTCGTTCAACGGCATTCCTGTTTGTCGGGGCGGCCCCTTGGCATAAACGACCTCGTCGACGCCGCAGCGCTGCTGATACCGCCCGGTCAAAAGAGCCGCCCGCGTCGGGCTGCACACCGGCGCGTTGGAATGAAAATCGGCGAACCTCATGCCCCCTTTGGCCAGCGCATCAATATTCGGCGTCCTGATGCTTTGATTGCCGTAGCAGCCAACGTCACCGTAGCCCAAATCATCAGCCATAATCAAAATGATATTGGGCTGCTTTGCCGCCAGATCTGAGTCTTCGGCGGCTTGGCCCGACTTAAGGGCGCAGCCCGGCAGACTCATAGTTGCCGCCAGACCCAAAGCGCGTTTTGCGAATTGTCTGCGGTTCATTCTTTGTTTTGCCCCTTGAAGCTACTCCTCTTGCAGACACCCAAACTTCGGATGTTCAGGCTCGCTCTCAATCAGCCGATTTTTCGATAACGTCCACCAGACCGACGTCGATGTATTGGCCGCCCCCCGTTTGGTGGCAATGCACGGCCAAACAGTTTCTTCCCGCTCGCAGCGCCTTTCTCGCCTGTTCGCGAATCGGCACATGGCAATAGCTGGTCGTGTAACCCGTCAGCTTTGCGGCGAGCACGCCGTTGATATAGACCTGGGCATCCTCATCGTGGTGAATCTCAATGTGCGGCTCGCTCAATTCGACATCCTGCAAGGTGAAGTCGCAGCGCAGCCAGATATCGGCGCCGCTCCACTTCGTGCGAACGATTGCTCCGGGCGTGCCTTCCGTGCCGAAGCCGCCGGGTCCTTTCTTCCAAGCCGAATCGTCAAAGCCTTCCCTGTGCCAGCCGTCGGCTGGCTCACTTGTGGCATATCGCCAAACTTGTCCCTGCCTCTGCGAGGTGGGCACGACTGTCTTAATCACGGGCGGCGGCAGATACAGACGCCGATTAGCAGCGGCAGCTTTGTCCGCATCCATCTTCACAATCGCCCGGTCGTACGTCATCAGCCCATTCACCTCGATCTGGACATCGGTCGTCTGCGTGTACACGGCAGCGGACAAGCCTGGACCGATCAGCGGGCGCAGACGGCTAAGAAGTGCCACATACGCATCCGTAAGTTCCCGCCGGGTTTCGTAACTGCGATAGCCCCAGTTCTCTTTGTCCTGCCACGTGTGCCCCTCCAGCGGCAGGCCCAGGCCGCCGAATTCGCCCAGCACCGCAGCGCGATTGTCCTGCGTCGGTGGTGCAGCCGGGCCGGGATAGCTGTGTATATCGTGCACGTCGCCCGCGCCGGTGTCCTTCCAGCCGCTGGCATTGTTGACCAGCCGGCCCGGATCCCATTGCTTTATTTTCTGAACGATTCTCGGCGTGTCGTATTGGCCCCACCCTTCGTTGAACGGCACCCACATGACGATGCAGGGATGGTTGCGAAACGCCTCGACAACCCGGCCAAGCTCCAGCTCGAATTGCCGGCGTGCCTCGCCGCCTTTGTTGTTGCCGTTGGGCATATCCTGCCAGACCATCAGGCCGAGCTTGTCGCACCAGTAGTAAAAACGCGCTGGCTCGACCTTGACGTGCTTTCGCATCATGTTACAGCCGAGCTCCTTGAGCACTTCGATGTCGTAACGCAGCGCTTCATCCGTCGGGGCGGTGTACAGTCCATCCGGCCAGAAGCCCTGGTCCAGCGGGCCGTACTGAAACAGCGGCTCGTTGTTCAGGAACAGCCGCGTGACACCGGCCTCATCCTTGCCCAGCGAAACCTTGCGCATGCCGAAGTAGCTGTCTACGCGGTCGAGTTCCTTGCCGTCAGCGTACAGGCGCAATTCGATGTCATGCAAGACAGGCGATTCCGGAGACCAGAGCTTGACACGCGGATAGCCGGGGGTATGCAGTTTGAACCGCTCTCCCGCCGCTCCGTGCGCGCGCATCAGCCGCGGCTGACTTTCAGGCGCGCCTTCCAGCTTGAAATGGGCGTGAGCGACAACTGTAGTACCAGGCTTCGCTGCCGGGACATCAGCTTTGACCCACACGCAGTTCTCGTCGAGATCCGGGGTGATCCTGATTGCCTGAATGCTAATGGCCGGCACCGGCTCCAGCCACACGGTCTGCCAGATGCCGGTTGTCGGCGTGTACCAGATGCCGTGAGGCTTGCGGACCTGCTTGCCTCGCGGCTGGTTGCCCGCATCGGTCGGGTCCCATACGGACAAGACGAGCTCCTGCTTGCCGGTCTCTTTCAGTGCATCGGTGACATCGAAGGTAAACGGATCGTATCCGCCGCGATGGGTGCCGACTTGTTTGCCGTTGACCCAAACGGTGGCCTCCCAGTCCACGGCGCCGAAATGGAGCAGGATGCGCTTACCCCTCCAGTCACCGGGAATCTGGAACGCCCGGCGGTACCACAGGCGATTGTCTTCGCCCACGCGCTTCATCACGCCGGACAACGCAGACTCGGCGGGAAAGGGAACGAGAATTTTGCTGTCGAAATGCGCAGGTTGGCTCTGCTCTTTTGGCCGAATTGCGTACTCCCATAAGCCGTTGATGTTCAGCCAATCCTCGCGAACCATTTGCGGCCGGGGATACTCCGGATGCGCGTTCTCCGGCGAGACTTCCTTCGCCCATCGCGTCATCAGCGGCCCATCCGCAGCCTGCCACGCCGCAGCCGCAGGGCAGCACACAAACGCTAGGCTACATAACAGCAGCACGTACCATGTTGTCTTTGGACAGAATCCCTTTTCGATGCGGTTCGAGTCCATGTCTTCGTCTCCTTTCGAGCATCCAAGATTAATTTAACAAAACACTTACGGCGTCTTGGCCGTCTTGCAGCTTGCCAGCCTCGGCCCAGGCCGCAAATCTACACGTAGATCAGATTATCTACAATAGGCCAATTTTGCAATCAGATCCATGCGAGAAGAAAGAAGTGATCACGGCCTATGGCAATGCGCCCTATGTTCGAGCCCTTTTGCCGGCCCACCCAGGCCGCGTTGTATCCCGGTGCGGATGCAGGCACAAGTTTCACTGATTGCGCGGACAAATACGGCCACCGATACAGGCGTCCAGTGGCCGGAGTGGACATCCAAGTATTGCAACACAAGCGCACCGAGAGTTGCTTCTGGTTGTGTGCATACTGTTGCCGCTTGGGCCTGGGAACGCCCTATGAGCGACGTCCTCCGCATATCAAGTCTCGAGTATTTATGCCCCTCCATTCCAACCGTCGTTGAACGGAATGTAAGCAAAACCCCAGAGCGTGCCGCGTTCACCGGCCGGGAGCTGGAATCCGGCGCTTCTTTGAACCCCTTCGCCCGGCCCACTTATACATGAGAAGAGGTAAATTAGGAAGAACAACCGTCAAATCGCGCCAACTCACAAGCCCAATTCGGCCGGCTTTCTTGACGATATTTGTGATCTGCGCCACACCGTAGAACTCCGACCGGATCTGGTTCCGGATGTGCCGTAGCTCTTTGCGTCCATAGCGGTCCGAATACACAGGACCCCCGATACGTTCGTAGTAGTAACCCGGCGTTGCCTCGACCACTTCCTTCAAAGGCGAGAACTTCTCAATGCGGAGTTTCTGGAAAGTGATGGAATCCAGCTTGAGTTCCTTCGCGAACTTCGGGATGTAGAGCATTTCTTCTTCTGTCTCACCAATATTGCCGTAGATGAAATACCCATGCAAGTAAAAGTCATACTGCGTTAAGACTGCAAAAGCATCCCGGACCTGCTGCTGGGTAATGCCCTTCTGAAGCTGCTCCAGGATCCAGTCGTGCGGCGACTCGATCCCGATCAGGAAGACCTTGATGCCCGCTTTCTCGGCCTTGGCGAGCGTCGTTGGATGCCTTGCGACATCAATCCGGCTCTGGACAATGAAGGTTTTCTTGATGTTGTTCTCGACGATCAAATCGCAGAGCTTTTCGCTCCTCTTGGGGTTTGTGAAGAAGTTATCATCGCTGAAAAGCACGACATCGGCCTTGACTGTCTTCAACTCTTCAATAACAGATTCAACGTGCCTTTCTGTGTAGCTCCTCTTTTGCCCAAGCGGATTGAGACTGAACGTGCAGAATTTGCATTTGAATGGGCAACCTCTCGTAGTCAATACCGCATCGAATGTGTGGCTGCTGACTCGCACCCCGTAAAAAACGGGGTGATAATCATGCCTACGTAGGGACCGATCAGGAAACGGGATACGCGTGATGTCAGGCAGCGGATGGATTTCGTTGTGGATAACTCCTGCGTTGCCCCGATAGGAAAGCCCACGGATATGCTTGCATGGGACTCCCGTAACGATCTGTTTGATGATCTCCTCGCCCTCACCTCGTATGACCATGTCGATATTCGGACAACGGTCAAACAGGTACTCCACCTCCTGTGTTGCCTTATAGCCTCCGACGACCGTGCAGACCTCATGAGGCAACATAGAGATGAAATCACAGATGTTTTTGAAACGAGAGTGCCATTGGACGCTGATGCATAGAAGATCGATCCTGTCCCTGATGAACTTGCTCAGTACCGTCAGGTCCCGGTAAGCTGTTTCATGCCGAAGGTCGAGAAGCGTCACCTTATCGACCAAGTCCTTCATGCTTGCGGCGATGTACTCAAGGCCCGTTGGAGGGAAAATCCCCCTCGTTGCAGAAGAATGCCCGAAATACGGGTACAGTGCTAGAGCGTGCTTGTACTTGACCATGCGGATATTGTAGCAGGAGAGAACAGTAGATGCAAGTGAACGCGTAAAAACCAGTATACATTGATCAAGTCAAGATTGCTGCTGATATCAATACATCGAGCGGTTTCTTACCTTTGGATGACGGCCTTTACCTTGGCGCTGGGAGAGACCTTGATGGCGGCCGTTTCTTGTCCGACCTGACTGATGACGTGTGCATCTATTATCATGCATTAGTACCATAAGACCAACTTTTTCGCGACGCACCAGAAAGGGCTACTTAGCCACCGGCGGGTCAGCCCTTCTTCTGAAAAACGGCTCAGCAGCCTTTTCTTGCATCCGTTCTTTCGTTGAAAATTCACTTGACTTCCGGCTGTGTAGTTCATATGATATGTATCAAGCCAAATACTCATTGCCAGCGTTTAGGGTGCAGCGTAGAGCGTAAAGTGGAGACAGCCACAAAGGATCAAAGGCACACCCGACTCGGAAGACAGACGACAGAGGACAGCTTGTCCGGCGCAGCTTCGCGAAGACGGAGAAAGGAAATAGGCAATTCAGGCAAACAGGGCAACAGGACGCAGGCAATCAGCAACCAGGAAATCAGGCGGGCAGGTCCGATGACCTGATACCCTGATAACCCCTTCCTGATAGCCAGGTCAACTGATGCCCGCTCTTATTGTGCAAAACAAAGGTTACACGCAAGAATGGATGTCAAAATAGCTGAAGTAGGAAATCTGGATAAGCAAATGGGCTGCCCTACAACTGTAGAGAATGTTTGACAAAATCGCCTTATTTGAAAAAGCAAAGCCAATATCACAATAGGCAAAATAGATGCAACCTTCTTTTTCATAAAGACTTAGGAGATAACCACGAGGAATGGGCGTCAAAACAAAGCCAAACAAACCCAATATCACAATAGGAAAGATAAGGAAAATGGCAAAAGCCCGAAATACGAGATACAAAACAAGAAATGAGCGCAAGCCCAATTATAGCAAAGGCTTATGCAAATCGCAATGAACCATGAACAGCGAACGATGAACCAGCTTCAGAATGAACCCAACTGCCGGCCTGTGGCTGGAAGCGCCAAGCACGAGGTACGAAACGAGGCAAGTGGCTGTGGAACGGCGGTGTGCGTTGGTCTGTCTGCGGGAGGTGGCGTACAGCGTAGAGCGTGGTGCGTCGCCTTGCCCTTAGGCCGATTCCTTCTTGACGTTCTGCTTTGCGGCCAACAAGGGGACGCGGCCCTCCACGATATCGGGGTTAATGACGTATCGAGCGGGCTTGGCCTCAAGCGATTCCGCCGCAGGCGTCAGGAATAAAACCGGATATAGACTTACAGTAGTCACCCGGGCCGCTGACGGCCCAGCGCTGCCAATGTCGGACGTAGTTCCCAATGCGCTCGACAGATGAACCTTGCTCATAAAGCCGGGTCAGACGCTCTCCATAGGACGCCTGACGGCGGACAAACCACTTACGCGACTGCGGGGCGATTCCCATGATTCCCGCCGTCTATAACGCTCGATAATCACCGTCTCCAACGTAGCCTTGCGTAATCGAGGCACCTTCAGATGAACTGCACCGGCCTTGGTCTGAAGCTTGCGAGGATAGGAGCCTGCCCGCGTATCGGCTCTGGCTTCGGTATGCTCGTACCGCTGCGCATTGCACAGCCGATCTGCTTCTGCATCCAGCAGTTTATTAATGGTCTGTTCTACTGTGTCTCTGACCATCTCATCCAAATGGGAATGAATCTGGGCCTCATCAATTTTGATTACACGATTCAAGTTTTTTACCTGTTGTACCGATTCCTTCTCTTGGTTCATTTTGATTCCTCTCAAATCTGGTTAACATTTCGGTTTCCAAAAATCCTTTTATCGACCAGATTGAGAGGAATTCTTTTTGGCCCTATAATAAATGTGCGCATAAAATCCTACGTTATCTGTCCACCAGACTTTTCCTCTCTTGTAGATACTGGCCATAACGCTGACTCCTTCCTGGCTCAAGGCCAATAAGGCGTCAGGTTCCTACGAAAGCGCTTCTCACGGCTACAATTTGGCTACATTTCTGCTTTTTGCCGGCCGCGCAAAAAAGTAGCAGGAACCGACGCAAGTGCCTGTTCCTGCTAGGCTTATCCACAAATAGCGGGGGGAGGATTCGAACCTCCGACCTCCGGGTTATGGGCCCGACGAGCTACCAGACTGCTCTACCCCGCGTCCATCAATCCGTATCTATCATAACACCTATGCAATCAAATGACTCACAACCCAAAACTACAGATTCGCGCGAATCTGTTCGGCAATTTCTTCAATTCTTCCCTGCTCATACCTGTAAGCAGGCCAGCCGCCCAACAGGCCGTCGCCGCTATTGCGAGGAATTATATGAAAATGCACATGGCCGACAAGCTGGCCGGCGACCCTACCGTTATTACATAAGACGTTGTAGCCCGCGGAATTCATGCCGTTGGCCACGGCTTCGGCGACCTTGCCCAGCCGTGAAGCAACTTGGCCCAAGAGTTCTGCGGGGCACTCGTGCAACTGCTCAAAGTGCTGCTTGGGAATTAGCAATGTATGGCCGTCGCTTATTGGCCCGATATCTAAAAAAGCAAGCGCTATTTCATCCTCGAAAATTTTCGTGACGGGAATTTCGCCCGACACCATGCTACAAAATATACATGTTTCTGCGCTCACGTCTGCCACTGCCTTTATACGTTACTGTCTTGATCAGGTTCGCCGGTCGGCTTCTCTGCTTGACTTTCTTTGGAAGATTCATCATCCGCTACAGCCTCGGGTTGCTCGACTGCTTGTTCAGTCGTCGATTCTTCCGGTTCGGCCTTGGCCCGGCCAATCTTCCTGCGTCGTTTCTTTGTACGGGCCTTGGCTTTCTCTTGACTCGCTTCATCAGGGCCTATGAGCTGCAAGAGGACAAGTTGTCCGTTGTCGCCCAATCTGCGCAGAGACAAGCGGATTATTCTGGTGTAGCCGCCGGTTCTGTCGAGATAACGCGGGCCGAGCTCGCTGAACAACTTGCCGATTATCGTTCCTTTTCTTACAGCTTTGTCGTCCTCATATTCGATAATGTCGCGGTCGCCGAGCAAAGCGATAGCGCGTCGCCGGGCAGGCAAGGTGCCGTCTTTGGCCAGCGTGATCATTTTGTCGGCGAATATTTTGGACTCTTTTGCCTTGGCCATCGTGGTCGAAACGGTTTCGTGCTCGATGAGCGAAGAGACCAGGTTTCGCCGCAAAGCCACGCGATGCTCACTTGTTCTATTCAACCGACGTCCAGCTAATTTATGACGCATACGCCCATGTTCCTTTTATACGCTTTATCCTCGTACGATGCCGTTACCCCAAATCAGCGATGCTATTTCGTCTCTGTCTGCAAGCTCTGTGTGCTCATCCCGAGAGATAAGCCCAGGTCGGCCAGCTTCCTCTTGATCTCTCGTAGACTCGTTTTACCAAAACTGCGAATCTTGAGCAAGTCCGCCTCCGTCATCTGGGTCAACTGGCCAACTGTTTCGACTTTGACAGATTCAAGACAATTGCTGGCTCTTACCGACAATTCCAATTCCTGAATCGGCGTACTCAGTTTCTTCAGCAGTTCCTCATCGACGGTCTCTTCTTCGAGGCCTTGTTCACTGATCTGGCCAGCAACCGTTTCCTCGCCGATCTCGAAATACTGCACGAAAGGATTGATATGCTTTCGCAGTATCTTGGCCGCCTCGACCAAGGCCATTTCCGGAGTGACCGTACCGTTCGTCCAGATTTCCAGAATGAGCTTATCGTAGTTGGTCCGCTGGCCCACGCGAGTGTTCTCGGTCGTATAGCGGACTCTGGTTACGGGTGAATAGACGGCATCGAGCAGGATGACCCCAATTTCCTGATCGAATCGATCTGTATCGGCAATCCGTTCCGAGGCTGGTACATAGCCACGGCCGTTCTCAACCACCATTTCCATTTCAAAGAGCACATCTTCAGTAAGAGTGGCCAAGACCATATCTTTGTTGATCACTTCAATGGCGGCATCTGCAACAATATCGGCCGCTGTAACAACACCGGCTTTTTTTGCAGAAACCGTCATCGTTTTGGGACCTTCGGTCTGAAGGCGAACGACCAGGCTTTTCACATTCAAAACGATGTCCGTTGTGTCTTCCATCACACCGTTTATGGACGTAAATTCGTGGTCGACACCCGCAATTTTGATAGACGTTACAGCACTACCTTCCAGAGAAGAAAGCAGAACACGCCTCAGGCTGTTCCCGATGGTGGTCCCAAAACCGCGCTCAAAAGGTTCGATAAAGAACTTGCCGTATTTGTCGGTAGACACCCTCGTGTCCCGATCAACGCGAGTGGGCAACTCCATACCACGCCATGTGACTCGCATGCCAGCCTCCGATCAAATTCTCTACAAATCAAGACTGCCCGCCAAAGGTTAACTCTCTTCGGTATATCCTCGGGCCACGTCGTATATTCTTCGAGACTATCAGCATAACACGATGTTATCTCGAACAGAATTCTACCACCAATTGGTCCTCAATAGGAATCTGGACATCGTCGCGGGTAGGCAACGCGACAACCGTCGCTTCTGCCTTATCGCGGTCCAATTGCAGCCAACTCTGCGTTGCAAAATTAGGATTGCTTTCCAATTGCTGCTTTACTTTTTTCGCACTTCTGTCCGAATGTTTTACCGTTATCTTATCGCCGACTTTCATCGTATAGTCGACGATATCAACCTTACGTCCGTTCACATAGATGTGGCCATGAGTAATCAACTGCCTGGCTGCCTTGCGGGAGGGCGCGAAGTTTAGCTTATACACCACATTGTCCAAACGTCTTTCCAATAGTTGCAGCAACGTCTCACCCGTGTTGCCCTTCATCCGCTCGGCTCGATGAAAGTACCCCATAAACTGTCGCTCCAGCAATCCGTAATACCGCTTAACCTTTTGCTTCTCGCGCAGTCGAACCGCATATTCACTTGCTCTGGTCCTTCTCCAGCCGTGCATTCCGGGGGCAAGATTTCGCTGCCTCCTTTCGATCTGACACTTGGCGGTCTCACATTTGACGCCCTTGAGGAACAGCTTCATCCCTTCGCGACGACAGATCTTACAAGATGGCCCCAGATAACGTCCCATTCCTTATTTGTCTCCAATGAATTCGGCCAGTTTCAGTTTTATACTCTCCTGCGTTTTGGCGGCCTACACCCATTATGTGGTATGGGAGTCGTGTCCTCGATGGAGGTGATTCGAAGACCCGCCTGCTGCAGAGCTGAAATAGCGGACTCCCGCCCTGCTCCCGGTCCCTTGACTTTGATCTCAAGCTCGCGTACGCCGTTGCGCATTGCAGCGTTTGCACAATTCTGTGCGGCTTGCTGCGCAGCAAAAGGTGTACTTTTGCGTGAGCCCTTGAAACCGACACAGCCCGCCGAGCTCGCGCAAATCGTATCCCCGTCCAAATCCGTAATGGTTATTAGAGTATTATTGAAGGTCGCCTGTATATATGCAATAGCGCGAACTACGTTTTTTCTGACTCTTCGCTTCGTACTTTTTGCCATAACTGCTCATACCCTATAGATCAATTCTCTCTGTGCCGATACCTGTGTCTTTCAGCCGCCCATTAGTATGGAACGGACCGATCACAGTTACTATCGTCTCTCTTTCACACCTTTCTTGCCTGCCACCGTTTTTCTTGGGCCTTTGCGAGTGCGTGCGTTGCTTTGCGTACATTGACCTCGAACAGGCAAGCCCCTTCTATGGCGGACACCCCGGTAGCAAGCTATGTCACGCAGCCGAGCGATATTCTGCGCAATTTGTCGCCGAAGCTGACCTCCCACAATGTAGTTGCGGTCGATGATCTGAGTGATTCGGCTCAACTCATCTTCACTTAACTTATCAGCCTTTGTGTTTCCGTCGATGCGGGCTTCCTTCAATATTTGCTGTGATGTGTATCTGCCGACACCGGGAATATAGGTCAAGGAAACCCATATAGCTTTTTCGTTAGGAATATCAACGCCGACTATACGTGGCATCTTAACTACCCTCTGTATTCCATAGTTTCACTTACGACAATAGGCATGGAGACTGCACTATCCCTGACGCTGCTTATGCCGTGGATTGGTGCAAATCACCCGCACGACGCCCTTACGACGAACAATCTTGCAATTTTCACAGATGCGTTTTACAGAGCTTCTTACCTTCATTTTCTATGTCCAAAACTGTATGTATGCGGCTTTTGCTTCTTGCCCTCCATCGATGTAGGCACATCCGACTAATGCCGCAGCACAATTCGTCCTCTATTTAGATCATAAGGCGACATTTCCACCGTGACTGTGTCACCCGGCAGAATACGGATAAAATGCATACGCATCTTACCCGATACATGGGCCAGAACCTTGTGGCCGTTTTCCAATTCGACCCTGAACATGGCGTTCGGCAAGGCCTCGACCACTTTAGCCTGTAGCCTTATTGCATCCTTTTTTGCCATACCTTACTTCGCAGCTCTAAGCGAAAGATCCCCAACAAGTAAACCTCTGGTTCTATGAGACAGTTGTCAACACCTCGCAGCCGTTTTCTGTTATGGCCAGTGTATGTTCAAAATGAGCGGAGCTTTTTCCATCTTTTGTCACGACCGTCCAGCCGTTCTTCAATGTGCGCACGGCACCTGTACCGGCATTGATCATCGGCTCAACCGCCAAGACCATCCCTTCGGCCAGAACAATATCATTCGCCAACAACTCGTTACTGACGAAGTTGGGCACTCTTGGCTCTTCGTGCATTTTTCTTCCGATTCCATGGCCCACGAAATCCTTTACCACCGCGAATCCGGCCGCCTCAGCGTGTTGTTGCATCCGCGCAGCGACGCTACTCCATTTCACGCCCGGCTTGGCACCGGCTATCGCAATATCAAGGGCCTGCTTCGTTACATTCACCAGTCTACGTTTTTCCTCACAAATTCGCCCCACAGCGATCGTAGCCGCGGCATCTCCACAGTAGCCATCCAATCGCACACCGAAATCGATGCTGATGATGTCACCTTCTCGCAGCGTAGTGTGCTCTGAAGGGATCCCGTGAACCACCTGCTCATTGACGGAAGCACAAATGGCTCCCGGAAAGGCAATTCGAGCATGTGGATTCCGGACACCTTTAAACAATGCCTCGGCTCCCGCATCAGCAGTCATTTGCATAGCCACGCTATCCAAGTGTGCGGTAGTGACGCCCGGCTCCGCAATCTTCTGCAATTTTGAAAGAACGTCGGCAACAACCGCGCCTGCGTTACGCATTAACTCAATCTCTCTTGGGCTGCGAAGAACTATGGCCATGTAATTTCGGAACTCGTCTTTTGCATTCGCTTTCGCGCATCCGGTTCTTAGGTTTTCGCGAGGGCATCCAACTTCTCGAATATCAAGTCACCTACCCCGTCGGCGCCGTTGTTCGCATCGATGTCATAGACCGTTCTGCTTTGTCTGTAATAGTCCACGACCGGTTCGGTCTGCCGGTGATACGTTTTCAGGCGATTCGCCACCACTTGAGGTTCATCATCCGGCCGTTGAACCAGTTTTGTTCCATCATTGTCACATATTTCATCCACCCGGGGTTTTAGATTCTTTATATGGTAAACGGCCCCGCATTTCGGGCAGCTTCTTCTGCCGGTCATGCGCTCCAATACAACCTCATCGCGTACTTGCAGGTTTATAATAGCATCAATTTCGTGCCCGCTTCGTGACAGAGCTCTGTCAAGTTCAATCGCTTGATTGACCGTTCTGGGGAACCCGTCCAATACAAAGCCGGCAGCCGGGGTTTCTTCTATGGCATCAATCATCATTTCCACTATAATTTGGTCGGGCACGAGCTGGCCCGCGTCCATGTAGCTCTGAGCCTTCTTGCCCAGTTCCGTACCTTTCGCTCTTTGCTTGCGCAAAATATCTCCGCTCGATAAATGCTGCACGCCATAGCCTTTTGCGATTCGCTTGCACTGCGTTCCTTTCCCTGCTCCGGGAGCACCAAGCAACACGATTCTCACGCATAAGCTCCTTTTATTCGTCCGGTTCCGCTAAGGCCTTCGTAGCTTCGCATCAGCAGATTCGCCTCGATCTTCTGCACGAGGTCCAGCGAAACACTCACGACGATCAGCAGACCTGTGCCGCCCAGAAACGTTGCCACGCGCCAGTCAATACCCAAGGATACGGACACCAAGGTCGGTACGACAGCGATTATTGCCAAAAAAGCCGCTCCAAAATAGGTGATTCTGATCATTACCGTTTCCAAATACTCAGCGGTTCTGCGGCCCGGTCGAAGCCCCGGTATGAAGCTTCCTGAATCCCGCAGGTTTTTCGCCACATCTTTAGGTTGAAACTGCACGGTCACCCAGAAATAAGCAAATAGGAAGATCAATAGCATATACAAGACATTGTAGGTGTAGCCGTTATATTGGAAGCCATCCTGAAAAGTCTGCAGCACCACCGAGTCTCTCAACGATGGAATTCTCGCTAATTGCCCGATGATTATGGGGGGGAACATCATAAAACTTGACGCAAAAATGATGGGCATGACTCCTCCATGGTTGACCCGCAGCGGCAAATAGTGCCTCTGTCCACCGTACATCCTGCGACCCCGCATCTGCTTGGCCTGCTGAATGGGTATCCGGCGTTGCCCTTGTGTTATCAGTATCGCTCCGGCCACCACAAAGACAAAAGCCGCCGCAAGAAACAGTACCTTTGCCGGTCCTATGCTGCCCGGCGGCGGAGCGACGGTGAAGTCGACATTCTGCCATAGCTGCCGCACCGCCCAGGGCATTCTGGCGACAATGCCGGCCATGATGATCAAACTGATGCCATTGCCTATGCCATACTCGTCGATCTGCTCGCCCAGCCACATCAAGAAGACGGTGCCGGCCGTCATGCCGACCACACCCATGATCAAGGCCTGCGTGTGCATACCCGGATAGGTTAAGCCCTCTCCGCCTAAAAGTTTCATAAACATTATGGACTGAATGATACATATAAATACGGTCAGATAACGTGTGTATTCCTGGATCTTTTTATACCCTGTCTGGCCCTCCTGGCGCAACTTGCGCAAGGTGGGAACCACCTCGCCCAAGAGCATGAGAATAATCGAGGCGGTGATATAGGGCATGATGCCGAGTCCAAACAGGCTGCTCCGGCTCAACGTTCCACCGGTAAACATCTGCATGTATTCCGCAGCCCGCCCCAAAGGACTATCTGTAGGTCTTGATTTGGTTATCTCGGCCACTTTCGATTGGTCGAAGCAGGGCACGGGGATGTGAAAACCTACCCGGTAGATGATGAGCAGCGCAACCGTAAAGAGGATCTTGTTACGCAGGTCCTGAATTCGGAATATATTAAATATTGTTCTAAGCATCTCTACATTCTCCGAGGTCTTTGCAGACGCAATCGGCGGTTACAAGTTACGAGCCTGCCGACTTTGAACTCCGACCGCTTCCCGACCTTGCGCGCTTACGTTGTGGACCTATGTTTTCTGTTGAGCCACCACAGCCCACTATCTTCTGCTCGGCACTTCTGCTAAACTTGTGAGCCGTCACGTGGAGTTTCTTCGTTAATTCACCGTCGCCGAGGATCTTCACTTTGGCTCGGGAGCTGGCGATGAGCCCTGCATCGGACAGTTGCTCCAAACCGACGTCGGATCCATCCCGAAACCGTTCCAACTGTGATACGTTGACAACTTCGTATGGCGTTGCAAATCTATAATTGCTAAAGCCACGCTTGGGCAGCCGCCGGAACAGCGGCATTTGCCCGCCTTGGTAAAGTGACATTGCAGCAGAGCCGCTTCTGCTGCCGCTTCCCTTATGACCGCGCCCACAGGTCTTGCCGTGTCCGGAGCCGCTACCCCGGCCCACTCGTTTGCGAGCTTTACGTCCTTGTGCAATAGAAGTTATCTGATGATTCAACATTTGTGTTGCCTCGCCGTCAAATATGAATGCTTACACCCCGGAGGGATTCGATCACTTCCTTGTTGCGCAGCGCCGATAATCCATCCAGCGTAGCTTTGACCACATTCTTGGCGGAGGTACTTCCGTAAACCTTTGTCAGCACGTCCTGCACACCGGCATACTCCAAGACCGCTCGGGCACTGGACCCGGCAATAACACCGGTGCCGGGACTGGCCGGCACCAATACAACTTTTGTGGCTCGATATTTGCCCACGACCTGATGAGGGATCGTACGGCCGGTCAGGGCTATCCTACGCAACGACTTTCGCGCATCTTTGACCCCCTTTTCGACGGCCAAAGGGACCTCATTGGCCTTACCGTAGCCGATACCCACCATCCCGGCGCGGTCTCCTATGACCACCAGCGCGCCAAAGCTGAACCTTCGGCCTCCTTTGACTACCTTTGCACAGCGGAATATCTTGACCACCGTGTCTTCCAGCGGCCTTTCTTCTTGTCCTATCTGGTTGCCTGGTTCTGCGTGCAATTGTTACCTCCAAACTTCGCCAGCAGATTTCTACCCACTTAGAATACGAGACCGGCCTTTCTTGCCGCCTCAGCGAGCGTCTTGACGCGACCATGGTATTTGTATCTGTTTCGATCAAGACAAACGCTTTTTATGCCCACGCCGAGTGCCTGTTTTGCAACTGCCTCACCTATGATCTCGGCGGCCTTTCGGTTGCTGCCGCGAGATAGCTGGTCTCGCAGTCCTTTTGCCTTTGTACTGGCGGACACAAGAGTCACCCCTGCCACATCGTCAATGACCTGGGCATACATGTGTCGATTTGAGCGAAAGATGGACAGCCGTGGTCGCTCGGGTATGCCCACGACCTTCTTCCGCACGTGATATTTTCGCCTCGTTGCCGCTCTCTTTATCTTCGTGGATTTGCCCATAAAGTCTAACTGCCCTATGCAGTTCCCGAGGTGAACGCCTTGCCGACCTTGCGTCGCACATGTTCGCCGGCATAACGGATGCCCTTGCCCTTATAGGGTTCCGGCGGCCGCACCTTGCGGATATCCGCCGCAAATTGTCCCAGCAGATGTTTGTCTATGGCCGAAAGCGTAAATCTTGCGGGCACGTCATCGCCTCTCGTGGCAGGAGTCTTGATGGTCACGGTTACGCCTTTGGGAATGACCCGTTCGACCGGGTGAGAGAAGCCAACCTGAAGGACCAGCTTCCCACCCTGTTCTCTGACGCTATAGCCGGTGCCATATATCTCCATCTCTTTTTCGAATCCTTTGCTGACCCCCACAACCATATTGGCAAGCAAGGCTCGCATCGTGCCATGCAGTTGCCTGTGCAGACGGCTCTGGGGGCGTTCATTTTTCACGAATATGCTGCCCGTGCCATGGTCGATTTCCACTTTAATCCGGGGATGACATTCCATTTGCAGATCGCCCAGTGGACCCGATGCCTTGACTGAAAAGCCCCGCTGCTCAACCTTAACTCCTGCGGGGACGGTGATCGGTTTTTTTCCAACACGACTCATTAACTCACCGTACAAAGTACTTCACCGCCGACGTTCGACTGCCGGCATTCTCTGTCACTCATCACACCCTTACTGGTGGAAACGATGGCGATGCCCAACCCACCCAAAACACGAGGCAAATCCTGCACCGAAGAATACATCCTGCAACCCGGCCTACTCGTTCTGGCTATTTCGTTAATCACAGGCTGTGCCTCGTCATCGTACTTGAGAGTTATCCTTATTATCCCCTGCTTACCATCGTCGATCCGATCAAATTCCTCAATGTACCCTTCCTGTTTCAAGACACTCGCTATGCCCTCGCAGATGTTTGATGCCTTGACATTGACATGGTCTTTATTTGCCCGCGTAGCATTGCGAATTCTGGTAAGCATATCCGCTATTGGGTCACTCCACGCCATATGTTCTACCTTATCTCTTGCATTCCATGTACCATCTTGGAAGAATCGGCCATACTTACTCACCAACTGGCTTTTCTGACTCCCGGTATTTTCCCCTCGTTAGCCAAGGTTCTGAAACAAATCCGGCATATCTTGAACTTGCGATAGACGGCTCTGGCCCTGCCGCAAAGCTCGCAACGAGTATACTGCCTGACACGAAACTTCTGTTTCTTCTTTGCCTTGTTTTCCAGTGCTTTCGTTGACATTCACGCGCTCCGAGTAACGGTTGCCCTCGGCATACAGGTCGCCCGGCTTCGAGCATTGTCATCTACTGCCTTTTGAAAGGCATGCCAAAGAGCGACAGCATAGTCCTCGCCTCTTCATCTGTTTTTGCAGTGGTCACAAACGTGATGTTCATACCCTGTTGATGTTCTATCTGCGCCGGATTGATTTCCGGGAAGACGCCCTGTTCGGTCAGACCGATCGAATAATTCCCTCTGCCGTCAAAACTATTACGGCTAAGGCCCCGAAAATCCCTTACCCGAGGGATCGTAAGATTGATGAGCCTATCCATAAATTCGTACATTCTCTCATGTCGAAGAGTCACCTTCAAACCGATTTCATTACCTTGACGCACCTTAAAACTGGAGACGCTCTTTTTCGCTTTACAGACAACCGGCATCTGCCCCGTAATCATCATCAAGTCCTTTTTCGCCGATTCCAGGAATTTTTTATCCTGTGTCGCTCTGCCTACACCCATAGAGACGACGATCTTGTCCATGCGGGGCACCGCCATGGGATTCTTGTACCCGAATTCCTTCGTCAACTCGGAAACAATCTTGGATCTATATACGTCTTTCAAACGTGCCATTTTTCTGTTTCATACTTGTCTACAGTATCGCAGGCAAACGTGTGCCGCCGAGCACACATCTACCTACGCCCGACTATTTCGCTCTGCGAACAATTCCAATTTCGGTTCCGTCGGTGACAATCCGTTTCTTGCTGCCGTCTTTTCCAGTCTGATAACGAGTTCTGCTGCCTTTGGAGGTTTTTGGATTTACGGGCAAGATGTTGCTTATGTGGATAGGCTGCTCCACATTAATCCGCCCACCTTGCGGGTTTCTGCGCGAGGGCCGAACGTGTTTCTTGGCCAGATTATGCCCCTGCACGACCACCTTCTTTTTGTCGGCCAGAACGCGCAATACTTTGCCGACGGCACCTTTATGGTCGCCAGCTATAATCTCAACCGTATCACCTTTTCTCACATGCAAAGCCATATCGCACGCCACAATAGTCTTCAACACTTGAACCTGGTACGATTTATACCACCTCGCTTGCCAGCGAAATAATCTTCATGTAATTCTTCTCTCGCAATTCTCGGGCAACAGCCCCAAAAATCCGTGTGCCTATGGGATTACCGTCATTGTCAATCATCACCGCAGCGTTACTATCGAACCTCACATAGCTGCCATCATTTCGCTTCACAGGATTTCTGGTTCGAATAACAACACATTTGTGTACCTTCTTATCATCCAACTGGCACGTCGGCAGCGACCTTTTGATCGCCACAGACACCACATCCCCCACCGATGCGGTGGGCCGCGTCTTCTTGCCACGAGACCCACCCCGTCCGAGAACTCGGATACACAATGCCGACTTGACGCCCGAATTGTCGGCTATGTCCAACATTGTCTCTTGCTGAATCACGTTCGCGCTCGCTTCTATCTTCGTGCCCTGCTGCCCAGTGCGCACCAGGATTTTCTACTCAAACCCGCATGGCTTTTTCCAGGACTTTCTGTAGCCGCCAACTCTTGCTCTTACTGCGTGGCCTGCACTCAGCGATTTGAACCTTGTCACCGACGCCTGCCTGGTTGCGCTCATCGTGCACACCGAGTTTTGTCCGCCGCCTTACGTATTTATTGTACTTAGGATGACGAACTTTGTAATCCACGGCAACCTTAATGGTTTTGTTGCCGCTCTTGCTGATTACCACAGCGGCCAAAGTCCTTGCCTTTCGCTCTCGCATCTTGGACACCAATCGAAATTGGACAGATCACCTATATATGCTGCCGTTCAGCTTTTTCTCGCAATATCGTCCTGATTCTGGCGATCTCACGGCGGGCGTTTCGCATGGCCTTACTATTCTCCAAGGTCTCCGTAACCGCCTGGCAGCGCAAATCAAATAGGCGCCTTTGCAGTTCTTCCAGTGTATTCTCCAGCTCATCTGTGCTCATTTCACGATATTGCTGTGCCTTCATAGCGACGCCGCCTGTTATAATGTATGTCTACGCTTGACAAACCTGCATCGTACCGGCATTTTGTGGGCCACCCTCAGAAGCGTTTGCTTGGCCACATCTTCGCTGACTCCGCCAATCTCGAAACAAACTTGGCCGGGCCTAACGCGGGCAACCCAGTATTCCGGCTCGCCCTTGCCTTTTCCCATTCGAGTTTCCAATGGTTTGGAACTCACCGGTTTGTGTGGAAACAACCGGATATAGACCTTGCCTTCACGATGCAGAAAATGTGTTGCAGCCACTCTGCCGGCCTCAATCGTCCTCGCCGTTATCCAGCTACTCTCGAGAGCCTGTAGACCATAGTCCCCAAACGCCACATAATTGCTTCTTGCGGCATTACCTTTCATTCGGCCGCGTTGGCTTTTGCGATACTTGACTCTTTTGGGCATCATGGCCATAATCTTCGGCTCTCACACAAGCACATGTAGGCTACGACTCGTACTTCTACAGTCTTATCTGTTTCCTAACCAGACACCGTGACCCAAGCTCGACTAACTCGTCTTATCTTTTTCCGAAGAATCAGAAGTCGGCGGTGCAGCAGTCTTACTCTCAGCCGGAGGCGCAGTTTTCGTGGCGCCGGCCCTGCGTGCAACGGGCCTGCTGCCTCTTGAAGGACGAGGTCGACGACGTCCTACGGGGGCTACTTCTTCGCCGAACTTGCCTCTGTAAATCCACACTTTCACGCCGATAGTCCCGTAGGTTGTCTTGGACGTCGCCACTGCATAATCCACATTAGCATCCAGGGTATGCAGCGGAATACTGCCGAGCTTCTGGGTCTCTTTGCGCGCCATCTCCGCCCCCGCCAGACGTCCGGAACATATAATCTTTACACCCAGCGCACCCGTATTCATTGCGGCTTCGCAAAACTGCTTCATTGTGCGCCGGAAAGAAGCACGCTTCGACAACTGTTCGGCAATAGCTTCGGCGACTAATGTCGCGTTAAGGTCCGGTTCTTTTATCTCCACAACGTTAACGCTCACCTTCCGCCCTGTCATCTCTTCCAGCTCTTCCCGCAACTTATCCACTTCCTGGCCTCTGGGGCCGATGACCACCCCGGGACGAGCGCTATGTAGCGTGACATTAACCTCATTGCGGGTGCGTACGATTTCAATCTTGGCCACCGCCCCTTTGGGCATCTGGCGATTGAATTTGTTGTCGATGTGGCGTCGGATGCTCTGGTCCTCCACCAGGAAAACGCCGTAGCTTTCCTTCGGAGCAAACCACGTGCTCTGCCACCCGAGTCTGACCCCTGTGCGAAGACCTATTGGTGAGGTTTTTTGTCCCATAGTCTCCTAATTCTATATCTCTGTGCTCTTTGCGGTCCGGAGTTATCCGCCCCTATACCTGCATTACCGTCACATGTATATGACAACCCTTCTTGCGAATCGGGTGCGCTCTTCCTCGGTCTTTCGGCATCCACCTTTTTGTACCGATACGGATGCCTGCATCATCCACCCGTGCTTCACTTACATAGAGATTGTCAACATCCGCTTGCTGCTCATCTGCATCCGCAATTGCGGCCCTTAGTACCTTGTCCAACATGGTGGCAGCCCGCTTGCGGGTGAACTTCAGGACATCCATAGCATCCTGCACACTTCGACCGACAATTAGCTGTGTAACCGGTCTGGCCTTCCGTGCCGCATGTGGGGCGAATCTATATGTGGAGCTCCATTCACTCAAGTCGTTTTCTTCAACCGACAAGGCGGCTGCCAGGCGACGAATATCCTCTCTCTGCGGCTTAGGCTTGAAGAGGCCTTTTTGCCAATTCTTCAGAGCGGCAACGGCTTGATGTTTATCCAGTCCTGCCCGAACCAACTGATTGGCCAACTGGTCCATATCCGCTTGGCTCTGTTGACAAAGCTCCGTTAATTTACTGGCACTTAACATAATCCGACCGATCCGACACGAAGGTCTTGGCGATTCTTTCGCTTCCTACCCGTCGTTGCCGCTTACCACACGCGACTATTTTATTTTCTTGCTCGAATGACCCTTGAAGGTTCGCGTCAGCGAGAATTCTCCCAGTTTGTGTCCGACCATATCTTCGGTCACGAACACCTTGTTAAACGTTTTCCCATTATGGACCAAGAAGGTAACACCCACAAATTCAGGAATAATGGTGCATCTTCTCGCCCACGTCTTTATCGGCTCACGAGACCCAGAGTCAATTTGCTTGCCGACCTTCTGCAGCACTTTCTCATCTACGTACGGGCCTTTTTTCAGAGATCTTCCCATTTACGGTATCTCGAATTCGTATCTTGACCACCAGCTTGAGTTGCACAACCACAGTGCAGCTATAACGTCAACTGGCCTTGTTTTTTGCTCTTGCGTCTTCTAATAATCCTGTTATTGCTGATTTTTCGAGGGTTTCTTGTTTTTCCACCTTTTGCTAAAACGCCGGTGGGCGAGCATGGATGTCGCCCGCCATTTGACCTTCCCTCTCCTCCACCCATGGGGTGGGCGACAGGGTTCATGGCCTTGCCTCTCACATGGGGCCTGCGGCCCATATGGCGGCTTCGTCCGGCTTTGCCCAGGCGCACATTCTGGTGGTCGGGATTACTGAGCCGACCAATCGTTGCTCGGCACTCTCTGCGAAGCATTCGCATTTCACCACTGGGCAGAACCACCGTTACCCAATTACCTTCTTTCGCTAATATCCTGGCGGCGCTACCAGCGCCCCTAACCAATTTGCCGCCTTGACCAGCATTCATTTCGATGTTATGAATCTCCATGCCGCCAGGTATCGCCGCAAGCGGCATGGCATTTCCCACCTTCGGCTCACACGAGGATCCACTTTCGACGAAGTCACCCACCTTGATACCGAACGGCGCCAAAATGTATCTCTTTTCACCGTCCGCATAGTTCAGTAAAGAGATGAAGCAGTTCCTGTTCGGGTCATATTCAATACTTGCCACTTTGGCAGGGACCCCATCCTTGTCTCGTTTGAAATCGATAAGACGGTATATTTTTCGAGCGCCGCCACCGATAAAACGCGTTGTAGTGACACCATGGTGATTCCTGCCGCCGTTTTTCTTTAACCGCTGACAGAGCGATTTCTCCGGCTTCGTGGCGGTTAGCTCGGCATAATCATTAACCGAGCTGTTCCGCCGACCGGGACTTGTCGGTTTGTAGATTCGGATACCCATAATTCACCATCGTTGCACTTGCCTTTAGAACAAATCGATATGGTCCTCAGGATCAAGATATACAGTCGCCTTTTTCCAGCTCGCCGTCATGCCCATGTTCCGTCCCCTGCGGCGGAACTTGCCTTTGCGACTGGCGGTCCTTACTTTGCGTACCTTCACACCGTATAGATTCTGCACAGCATTTCTTATCTGCGCCTTATTCGCGGCTTTGTTTACCTGAAACGAGTACGCGCCCCTTGCGCTGGCAAGATGCATCCCTTGCTCTGTAATCAAAGGCCGAATTAGCACTTCGTAATCGTTCATCCAAACAAACCGTCCTACCGTTGAGCTTCCCTGTCCCTGTTTAGAACAGTTAGTAGCGCATCCTTCGTGAACAGCATCTTCTGATAGTTGCAGATGTCACCTGCATTAAGTTCGGCCACCGGCATAATGGCCACGTCACGGAGGTTCCTGATCGATTTATAAAGGTTAGCATCATAATTGCCGACAGTTACCAAACAACTGCGCTCGATGTTTAGACGCTCAAGAATATTGGCGACGTCCTTGGTCTTGGGTCTATCGACGCTCAATCCGTCAACCACGACGAGATTATCGCTCCTCAGCTTGGCCAGTATGGCCGAGTCCCGAGCTAATCGTCTTTGCTTCTTCGGCATCTGCTTACTGAAGTCCCGGGGCATCTTGGCAAAGGTGACCCCACCACCGACCCGCTTGCCGGTCCTACGCGTCCCGACTCGCGCAAAGCCGGTGCCTTTTTGTCTATAGAGCTTTCGGCCGGAACCGGCCGCCATACTCCTGCCCTTAGTTGACGCCGCTCCGACACGCCTGTTCGCGTGGTACATTACAATCGCCTGCTTGAGCAGGGAGTACCTAACTGAGCCGCCCAAGGCGGACTCCTCTATCTTGACGCTCTCGATCTGCTGGCCATCCGTGTTGTAAACAGCCAACTCAATCATTGCCTTACTCGCTGTGCACAGCCTACTTGGATTTTCGCGAACTACGCACGACACAATAGCCGCCGGCGGGTCCCGGAACGCAACCTTTGACGACCAATAAATTCTGCTCTTGATCTATCGCCACCAGGCTATGACTTCTCGTCGTGACTCGACGGTTTCCCATGTGCCCGGCCATTCTCTTGCCCTTTTTGGGCCCGCCGGTGCGGCCCGCATCGCTGGCAAAACTGGACAGCGAACCGGGTGCGCGGTGCTTTCGTTCCGTTCCGTGCGTCGCCGGGAAGCCGCTGAAGCCGTGCCGTTTCATTGCCCCGGCAAAGCCCTTACCTTTACTGGTACCAATTACGTCTACAACCTCATCTTCCGCAAAGACAGAGACCGTTATGGAGTCTCCCGCTTTGTACTCCGGCTGCACTTCATTCGGCAGCCGCATCTCCCTTACAAATCTTTTTGGACTCGTCTTGGCCTTCCGAGCATGGCCAACCTGCGGTTTTTTCCTGCCTGACGGCTTCACGTCGTCATAGCCCAACTGCACGGCATTATAACCGTCTGTTTCCTTGCTTTTCACTTGCATGACGGTGCACGGGCCGGCTTGTATGACTGTCACAGGCAGCAGTTCACCCGCTTGATCATACAGGCGCGTCATGCCGACTTTTTTTCCTAATATCATGGCCATCTCTTGCCGCCCGTCGATTGTTCCACCTCATGCCGTGCTAAGAACGCGTCATGCCTTTATTTTCACGAAAACGCCCGCCGGCACCACCAAGCGATTCAACACCTCAGCCGTCCTCGCATTGGCTTCGTAAATGTCGATGAGGCGCTTGTGTGTCCTTAGCTCAAACTGTTCCCGGGATTTCTTGTCTATATGGGGACTTCGCAAAACCGTGTATCGCTCGATGCGCGTAGGTAGAGGCACGGGGCCGCTAACTCGCGCATTGGTCCTGCGAGCGTGCTCCACAATCTCCCGAGCAGAGGCATCGAGAGTCCTATGGTCGTAAGCCTCCATCCTGATTCTGATTCTTTCGGTCTCGGCAACCATGATCTTCCTCGACGCTCATCAGGCCCATGGCTGTAGGCCCGAATCGAGACAAAAAAAGCGCCCGAAAAGCACGCGTCGTCCACTGTTAAGCCGCGTCAAATACCCGATTCGGTATTTCACCCAGAGTTCAGCGTCCCTGAACCCTTGCCTGCAGGCCACAAGCAGGATACAGGGCAATTCTCAGCATACAACATTACCGTCAAAGACTATAATACTCTCGCTTTACTAAGGCAGGAAAGGCCCTTGCCGACTGCATTCAGTTCCCTACGCGTGAACCATCAACAATCAGCATCGCCTTCCTTGAAGGTCAGTGTTTGGGCCAATCGGTGGCCTTTTCACAGGCTACAATGGTCTCGATCTACCCACCATAACAACCTATTAGAGTAGCAATACCATCCCTGAAACTTACGCAGACATGCCACAACATAACTAACGCACAGCCGTCCGCGGCAATGCTCGCCACAACTGAAAAACCTGGAAGTTAACAGAGAAACTGTGAACTGTCAACACAATGTCGGAAAAAAATTCGCCTATTCCCAAAAATTTCAGCATATTCAGAGGATAATTTGCTTAGCAAGCTGCTCCGGAACCTTCTCGTAGCTAAGCGGTTCCATGGTAAATGTTCCACGACCGGCGGTTAGACTTCTAATTTCGCTGGAATAGCCAAACATTTCGACCAGCGGCACTTTGACATCGATCACCCGCATATTGCCATGAACACGGCAATCTGTAATTGTGCCTCTCTTGGCGAGCAAATTGCCTTGAACCGCCCCGAATGTTGCTTCCGGAGTCACAACCTGAAGCTGCATAACAGGCTCGAGAAGAACCGGTCCCGCTTCGTGAAGCGCTTTTGGCACTGCAATCAAAGCCGCTTGCTCGAAAGCAAGGTCCGAAGAATCCACGGAATGAAAAGAACCATCAATAAGCGTAACTTTCGTTCCCACAACGGGATAGCCCCCCAAAACACCGCTGTTCAAGGCCTCCCGGGCCCCTCTTTCCACGGCGCCAACGTACTCTCTGGGCACCGCATCCTGTCCCACATCCGCCTCAAACTCTGTCTCTGAGCTCCAGTGCCCGTCCTCGGTCAGAACCGGTTCCAGGACCAAGACGACATGGCCATATTGGCCATGACCACCGGTTTGACGGATGAACTTGCCTTCTGCCTGAGCTGATTTTGTTATGGCTTCCTTGTACGAGACCCGGGGCTTACCCACCCTAACATTGACATTTTTCTCCTTGATCAGTTTTTGCTGCAGTATTTCCAGGTGCAACTCCCCCATTCCACTGATGATGGTTTGGCCCGTTTCGGGGTCTATCCTGCACTCAAACGTCGGGTCTTCCCGTCTGAGAGCCGCCAAGGCATCCGCTAACTTTGACCTCTCCGGTGCGGTCCTGGGCTCTATCGACATGTTGATAACAGTTTGTGGGAACCTGATGGTGGGCAAACGAATGGGGTGCTTGGGGTCGCAGATGGTATCGCCGGTGAGGGTTTGCTTGAGTCCCACTACCGCGACAATATCACCGGCACCGACCGACTCCAGGATCTTTCGCTCGTTGGCGTGCATCTCGAATATCCTGGTGATGTTCTCCCGCTTGTCCCGGTTGGTGTTCAGGACCCGCGTGCCGGATTTGAGTGTGCCCTGATATATTCTCAAGAAGGTCAAGTCGCCGTGAACATCGCCCGCAATCTTAAAAGCCAATGCCACTAAGCTCTTGCGGGGATCGCACACAACCGAGACCTCCTTGCCCTTTTCTGCAGGTTTATGGGCGATCAAGACAGGCTTTTCCAAGGGAGACGGCAAATATGCCACGACGCCATCCAATAGTCGTTGTACGCCGACGTATTTCAGCGCTGAGCCGGCAAATACCGGATGCAATTCACAGCTCAAAGTTCCTTTCCTGATTGCCCTTTTGATCATCTCAGAACTGACTTCCTTGTCGTGGACGTAGCAATCCAACAATTCCTCATCATGCTCAGCGGCAAGTTCCAGCATTTGGCTTCGCTCTTTTTGTGCAATTTTCCTCCATTCGTCTGGAATCGCAGTTTCCTCAAAAGTTGCTCCCATCCGTTCAGCCTTATAGAAGACCGCCTGCATGGTTATCAGATCTATGATCCCGGCAAAAGAATCCTCCGCTCCAATGGGAACCTGCACCAGAATTGGATTAGCAAGAAGCTTATCGCGAATGCTCTGGACGCTCATTTCAAAATCGGCGCCCGTTTTATCCATCTTATTGACAAAGCATAGGCAAGGCAAGCTGTACTTCTGTCCCTGTCTCCAGACAGTCTCGCTCTGGGCCTGCACACCTTCGCTACCATCAAAAACCGCAACGGCACCATCAAGGACGCGCAAGGATCTCTCCACCTCCGCCGTGAAGTCGATATGTCCCGGTGTATCGATCAGGTTGATCTCGAAGCCTTTCCAGGGACATTTGGTGGCGGCCGAAGTAATCGTAATACCCCTCTTCTGCTCCAGTTCCATATAATCCATCACTGCGGTGCCCTCGTGGACCTCGCCCATTTTGTAGATCTTACCCGCATAATATAGGATGCGCTCTGTGATGGTAGTTTTTCCTGCATCAATGTGCGCCATAATCCCCAGGTTGCGGAGCTTTTGCAAATCCGATGTCATAGTCTCGCATCCAGTACGTAGAAAAAAAGCGGATAGTAAAAAGATGATCTGCTATCCGCTCCCAACTATCGCCTTGTCGCATTACCAGGCAAAGTGTGCAAACGCCTTGTTCGCCTCAGCCATTCTGTGCACGTTTTCCCGGGTGGTCATCGCAGCACCCTGCCTATTGTAGGCATCCATCAGTTCGGAAGCCAGGCGCTCACACATGGGCTTGCCCTGCTTGGCCCTGGCCGCTTGCAGTATCCAGCGGAAAGCCAATGATTGCTGGCGCCGGGAGCTCACCTGCATAGGCACTTGGTAGCTGGCCCCCCCGATGCGTTTGCTGCGCACCTCAAGCAAAGGTTTTACATTGTTTACCGCTTTTTCGAAGACTTCAAGCGGCGGCGTATCCTTGACCTTTTTGGAAACAATATCCAGCGCATCGTAGAGAATCCGCTGGGCGGTGCTTTTCTTGCCGTCCCACATCATACAATTGATGAACTTTGCTGCCAGCTTACTATTGAATTTCGGGTCAGGTTGTAACTGTTGACTGGAAGCAGTCCACTTCTTTGCCATACGTACCTCGCATCCGACTACCTACTTCGCTCTTTTTGCGCCATACTTGCTTCTGCCTTGTTTACGACCACCTACCCCGGCGCAGTCGAGCACGCCTCGAATGATGTGATACCGCACACCGGGTAGATCCCTTACTCGACCACCACGAATCATAACGGTACTATGCTCCTGAAGGTTGTGATCGATACCGGGGATGTAGGCCGTAACTTCCTTGCCGTTGGTTAATCTCACCCTGGCAATTTTCCGCAGAGCCGAATTCGGCTTCTTTGGTGTTTGTGTCCTGACGATCAGACATACTCCCCGCTTTTGGGGTGACCCACTAATATCAGAAAAGCGTTTTCGGCGTTTTGATTTTGCTCTGGGCCGTCTGACTAACTGATTTATCGTAGGCATCCGTAAAACCTCTCGTCTGCTTTGAACTATCGATTCAACCCTAAAGCCTCTTTGACGGCTGCCTCAGCTTTGGCTTCCGCCTCTTTGGCTTCTCTGGCTTCTTCAAATTCCTTCGGCAATGGTGCCTCTGCCAAATGCTTCACTCTCATTTCGAGGTATGGCTTGAAGGCCGTACCTGCCGGTATCAAGTGACCCAATATCACATTCTCCTTCAAGCCATGCAATTCATCAATCTTACCCGCTAAGGATGCCTCCGTCAAGACCTTCGTTGTTTCTTGAAAGCTCGCGGCAGCAATGAAGCTGTCTGACCAAAGCGAGGCCTTGGTTATGCCCAACAACAATGTCTTGGCAGTAGCCGGTTTTGCCTTTCTGCCTTTACCAGGCGTGCCGCCAAGCATCTCGACTCTTTCATTGATGGCCGCAAGCTCTTTCTTATCGACGATCTGACCTTCCTTCAACTCCGAAGCATCGTCGAGACTGGTAATTCTTACGCTGTGGGTGAGTCTCTCATTTTCCTGTCGAAAGATGAATTTGTCAACCACTTCACCGGGCAGAAACGAACTGTCGCCGACCGATTCGATCTGCACTTTTCGCATCATTTGCGAGATAATGATTTCTACGTGTTTATCATTGATGTTGACATTCTGCGATCGATAAACATTCTGGATTTCGGAAATCAGATATCTTTGTAGAACTTCCTCGCCTTTGATTCGCAGAATGTCATGAGGGACCAAGGGACCGTCCGTCAGCGCGTCTCCAGCCTCTACGAAATCACCTGCGTGCACGTTGAGGTGTCGATCACGCGGGACATGATGCTCTTTTTCCATACCACTTTCGGACCGGATGATGATAGTCATCTTGCCCTTACGCTTATCACTTCGCAGCTCGACGCGGCCGGAGATTTCAGCCATGGCGGCGGGATCCTTGGGTTTCCGTGCTTCGAACACCTCCGTGACTCTGGGCAGTCCACCCGTGATATCCTGGGTGCCGCTCGTTGCTCTGGGTTGATGCGCCAACAGTTGTCCTGCTTGCACTTTCTGGCCCGGGCTAACCTCAATTCTCGCTCCTGCAGGCAGATAGTGCACGTCCAGGATTTTGCCCTTGTCATCCTCGATGATGATCTGCGGGTGTTTATCGCCCTTATGCTCTATAACAACAGGCCTCTCTACAGTTCTCGGCTCTTTGGACGGCGTCTCGGCCTCTTTATCTCTAACCTTGAATTTCGAGCCCCTCACCCTGATTTCCTCGGTCTGCACAGTTTCACCTTCCACTATATCGACAAACCGTATACTACCAGGGACTTCGGCCAATATCGGCGTGCGGTGCGGGTCCCATTTGAACAGGGTTACACCAGCCTTCACTTTCTGGCCGTCCTTAACCAGAATAGTTCCGCCATAGGGCACTTTGAACTTATCGAGTTCGCGCTCTTTTGCGTCCAGAATAGCGATCTCACCATTGCGTTTGAGCGCGACTACTTGCGGACTTCCATCCTTCTGCTCGAAGCTGACCGCGTTGACGTCCCGATATTGAATTTTCCCTGTATGTGTGGCTTTCTGTTCGCGTTCCAGAATCGCTCTGGAAGCAACACCGCCGGTATGAAAGGTGCGCAAGGTCAACTGTGTACCTGGTTCGCCTATCGACTGTGCGGCAACAATTCCCATTGCCGCGCCTTCTTCGACCAACTGGCCCGTACTCATATCCCAGCCGTAGCATTTCGCGCACACACCAAATGGACTGTCGCAGGTCAACGGGCTTCTGACTCGAATAGCGTCAAGACCCAACGCTTCAATCTTCGCGGCTGCCTCCGGCGTTATGACCTCGTTCTCCCGAACAATCATTTCGTCTGTGATTGGGTTGCGAATATTGTCCCTGGCGGTTCTACCGATGATCAACTGCGAAAGAGGTATGTCGATCTGTTCGCCCCGGCTGACAGTGCTCTTGGTAATCCCCTGGAGCGTACCACAGTCGCGCTCAATAATAATCACATTTTGGGCTACGTCGATGAGTTTACGTGTAAGGTAACCGGAGTTAGCGGTTTTCAAAGCCGTGTCGGCCAGACCTTTGCGAGCTCCATGCGTTGAGCTGAAGTACTCAAGAACGGTGAGTCCCTCTCGGAAGTTCGACTTAATGGGGGTCTCGATTATCTCGCCGCTCGGTTTTGCCATCAATGCGCGCATCCCGGCAAGCTGCTGGATCTGATCGATGCTTCCCCTGGCCCCCGAGTCGGTCATCAGATAAATGGGATTCAGAAGGGGACTGCCTTCTTCGTCTGTGTCGTCTCTCAACCCGCGTATCATCTCGTTAGTGACTGCTACACGCGCGTGGGTCCATGCATCGATAACTTGATTGTACCTTTCACGCTCCGTCAACACGCCCTCGCTATAATTTCTCAAGATTTTGCTGACTTTCTTTTCGGTCTCGGTGATGATCTCGGCTTTCTTTGGCGGGATTCTCAAATCGGTGATGCCAAAGCTCAAGCCCGCTAACGTAGCGTGTTTGAATCCCAGGCTCTTGATTCTGTCGAGCAGGTCGATCGTCTCTGCGCTGCCGGCGAACTCGAAGCAATCACTGATGACCTTACTGAGTCTCTTCTGCGACATCGTCATATTGTAGAAGGACATTCCCGCCGGCAATATGTCGTTAAAGATGCACCTGCCCACCGTCGTCTCGATCGTCGATATGGAGTCCTTCGCCTGTTGGCTTCTTTGGGTTCCCGCTGGGCGGGGTCCCTCCTTGTCCTTGCCGTGTTCAGTTAATTCCTCCTTGTCTATCCTCACTCTGATCTTTTCATGCAGCTTGATCTTGCCTATGGCGTAGGCCATCATTGCCTCGAACATGTCTCGAAACAGCGGCATATGTCCTTCCGGATGCTCTGCGTCGAGCCTTTCGTTCATGTACGTCAAGTAGTAGTTGCCCATCACCATATCCTGAGAAGGCCCGACCATGGGAGCGCCATTGGCTGCGGAGAAAATATTGCTCGTGGTCATCATCAGGATGTGGGTTTCGGCCTGCGCTTCTACGCTCAGCGGCAAATGCACCGCCATCTGATCACCGTCAAAGTCCGCATTAAAGCCCTTACAGGCCAACGGGTGCAGCATAATGGCGTTGCCTTCCACCAGGATCGGCTCGAAAGCCTGAATCCCCATCCGGTGTAATGTGGGAGCGCGGTTGAGCAACACAGGATGCTGATGGATCACTTCTTCCAGAATGTCCCAGATCACTTCGTCCAGCCGCTCAATCATTCGTTTGGCGCTTTTAATGGTGTCCGCCAGCCCATGTTGCTTGAGTTTTCGGATGATGAAGGGCTGATACAGCTCCAGGGCGATTTTCTTGGGTAAGCCGCACTGGTAGAGTTTCAGATCAGGTCCCACCACAATCACCGAACGCGCCGAATAGTCTACACGTTTGCCCAGGAGATTCTCACGGAACCGGCCCTGCTTTCCCTTGATCATATCCGTTAAGGACTTTAGCGGTCTGGAGTTGCTGCCCAGCACAGGCCTTCGACAGCGACTGTTGTCCAGCAGGGCATCGACCGCCTGCTGAAGCATTCGCTTCTCGTTTCGAATAATGACCTCTGGCGCATTAAGGTCCATGAGCTTCTTGAGACGGTTATTTCTGTTGATAATCCGTCGATAGAGGTCATTGAGGTCGCTGGTGGCGAAGTTATCCCGTTCCAGTAATACTAACGGCCGCAAATCGGGCGGGATAACAGGGATGGCTTCAAGCACCATCCATTCCGGCTTGTTCGTGCTCGTCTTAAGCTCATTAATGGTTTTGAGTCTCTTGGTCAGGTCTTTGATCTTCTGTTTGCTGTTCGTCTTGCTAATAGACCGCCGCAACTGGTCACCGATTGCCTCCAGGTCAAGGTTTTCCAGAAGCGCCCCAATCGCCTCAGCGCCCATCAGCGATTTGAATGAGCTGCCGTACTTGTTGGTGGCGTCGCGGTATTCCTCTTCGCTGAGCAGTTGCCCCCGCTTCAACGGACTTTGTCCAGGATCTGTCACCACGTAATCCTGGAAGTAGATGATCTTCTCCAAGTCGGATGTCTTCATGCCCAGGATGGTACCGAGACGGTTGGGTATGGACTTGAAGAACCATATATGCACAACCGGCGCGGCCAGGTTTATGTGGCCCATTCGCTTGCGGCGAACACGGCTGTGCGTGACCTTTACCCCGCAGCGGTCACAAATGATTCCCTTGAATTTGGTACCTTTGTATTTGCCGCACGCGCATTCCCAATCCCGTTCCGGCCCAAAGATGCGCTCACAGAACAGGCCGTCCTTCTCGGGCCTATAGGTACGGTAATTAATCGTCTCAGGCTTACGTACCTCACCGAAAGACCAACTGCGAATATCATTAGGACTGGCCAGCGAAATCTTCACCGAGCCATAATCATTGATGCGGTCGTAAATATTGCCTAACATGTATCGCCCCTTATCATTAACCGTTCACCACTTGATTCTACAGAGCGGTAGTTCCAAGGCGTTTCTTTTCAAGCTGGATATTCAACCCTAATCCTCTTATTTCATTACACAACACATCGAAGGACAGCGGCGTTCCCGCTTCGAGGGTATTCTGTCCTTTAACCATCGATTCATATATTTTGGTTCGACCCTCCACATCATCGCTTTTTACGGTGAGCATTTCTTGCAGAGTGTACGCAGCGCCATAGCCCTCCAGCGCCCAGACTTCCATTTCACCAAATCGTTGTCCCCCCGTCCTGGCTTTTCCGCCCAACGGCTGCTGCGTAATCAGGCTGTACGGCCCGGTTGCCCTGGCATGGATCTTATCATCAACTAAATGGTGCAACTTCATCATGTAGATATAGCCGATGGTCGCTTGTTGATCGAACGGCTCGCCTGTCCTGCCGTCATACAATTGCGTCTTCAGAGTTTTGGGTACTTGTATGAAGAACTCACTATCGGGCGGGGCTTCGCCCTGCTCTTGCAGTTCCTTCGCTCGTTGCTTCATAAGGTCATTAGCCTGCTCCGTAAGTTCCTGGACATCCTGCTCTCTGGCACCGTCAAAGACAGGCGTAATTGCATTGAACCCCAGAACTCTTGCCACCAGGCCGAGATGCGTTTCGAGAATCTGCCCGACATTCATTCGACTGGGGACCCCAAGCGGGTTCAACAGTATGTCCAACGCCGTGCCATCCTCGAGGAAAGGCATATCCTCTTCGGGCAAAATCTTAGCGATGACGCCCTTATTGCCGTGGCGCCCGGCTATTTTGTCGCCGATCGACAATGTCCGCTTGATCGCCACGTAGACCTTCGCCATCTGCAGTACCCCGCTGGGCAGCTCATCGCCATGCTTAAGTCTCTCGACTTGACGTTTCTTTTCTTCCTCAATCTCAGCAATCTTAGACCAGAATCTGTCCCGGATTTTCTCGACATCGTGTCTAATAGACGCCGGCTTGACCCACTTGGTGTCAAAGTTCTCTATCTGCTCGTATATGACCTCGTCATCCGTGCTGGCTCCAACTTTCTGACGTGTGGAGGGATCAACGATGGTAACATCAAATTTCTCGTGGATAGCATCGATCATCTGCCTGAATATCGCGCATTCCTTTGTTCGGATCTCGGTTTCACATTCTTTCATTTCAGCGGCCAGTTTTTTCTTCTGCTCATCAGTGCCAGCGCCCCGTCTGGCAAAAAGTTCGGTCTTGATGACCACGCCTTCATAGCCGCTGGGCAGCTCCAAGGAATCGTTTTTCACGTCTTCGCCGGCCCGTCCGAATATGGCATGCAGCAGCTTTTCTTCAGGGGTGAGTTCCGTTTTGCTCTTTGGAACCACTTTACCCACCAAGATGTCGCCCGGACAGACCCTTGTTCCTTCGCGCACGATTCCGCGTTCATCAAGGTTTCGCAGCGCCTTTTCGCTGACATTGGGAATGTCGCAAGTGAACTCTTCTTTTCCGAGGCGTGTTTCCCGCACTTCCGCGGTGAATTCGTCGATATGAACGCTCGTAAAGCTATCGTTTTTACATAACCTCTCACTGACGATAATAGCATCCTCGAAGTTGAAGCCGTCAAAGGAGACAAAGCCCACGAGAGCGTTCTTGCCCAGGGACAATACTCCCTGTGCTGTACCTCCTCCATCCGCAATGACCTGGCCCGCCTTGACCTTTTCGCCAGGTGCAACGATGGGGGTTTGGTTAAGGCAGGTTCTTTCATTCAGCCCCACAAACTTGGCAAGTTTATACTCTTCTGTATGATTGATGACTATTCTTGTGCTATCTACCGCGGTGACCACACCGCTGTTTTCAGCGCGGACAACCATACTGGAGTTCTGGCCGACCACCGTTTCCATGCCGGTCCCAACCAGAGGAGGCTCCGTCCTTAGCAGTGGGACGGCTTGTCGCTGCATATTCGAGCCCATTAAGGCCCTGTTTGCATCATCGTGCTCCAGAAAAGGAATAAGAGAGGCCGAGACACCAACGATTTGTTTTGGCGAGATATCAACATAGCCAACCTCATCGCTGGAAACGTGCGATAGTTCACCGCCTTTTCTGGCCAACACCAGCCCTTTCTTTATCTTGCCTCTGCTTCCGGCATCTTCAACCACGCTCGGCGGCGCGAACACCGCTTTCATTTCCTCATCGGCACGCAGATACTCCACATCTTTTGTAACTTTGCTGTTCTTGACCTTGCGATACGGCGTCAGCAGAAACCCATATTCGTCCACCGTGGCAAATATCGCTAACGAAGAAATCAGGCCGATGTTTGTTCCTTCGGGCGTCTCGATGGGACAGATCCGTCCATAGTGGCTCATATGGACGTCCCGGACTTCAAAGCCGGCCCGCCTGCGGTTCAGCCCCCCGGGGCCAAGAGCAGACAGACGCCGTTCGTGCGTCAACTGGCTCAGTGCATTCGTCTGGTCCACTACCTGACTTAATTCGCCCCGCCCAAAGAAGTAGTTGATGCTGCTGGCTACGCTTTTGGAATTCACTAAGTCTGCGATCCGAACCGGCTCCTCGGAATCTCTTTTCATACTCATTCGTTCTTGGACGGTCTTGCGCAGTTTCAGCAGACCCTTTCTGATTTCATCGGAGGCCAGTTCCTCGATGGTTCGCAGTCGCCGATTGCCCAGATGGTCGATATCATCGACCTCGCCCTCGTTGTTTCTCAGCGCCACGATGTATTTCATGGTATTCAGAAAGTCCTCCGGCCGGAGCGTCATTTCCTCTTCGTCGACCTTCTGCTCGAACTTGCGGTTTAGCCTGAATCTGCCGACCTTCCCCAAACGGTAGCGGTTTGAGTCAAAAAACTTCTCTTCAAAGAAACTCTTGGCTTTCTCCTGATTGGGCGGATTGCCGGGCCTTAATCTCATGTAGAACTTCAACAACGCCTGCTCGTGGTTTTGGCAATCATCTTCACCAACCGTGTTCAAAATAATGGCATCTCGGACATCCTCAATGACTTCGAGCTTCTTGATACCACTCTTTTGTATCAGCGAGACTCGGTCACTGATTTGGGCTCCGGCTTTGACGATAACTTCACCGGTTTCCGGATCAGCAACCGGCTGGACGGCCCACATCGTGGGGGCTACTTTCTGTACCGAGACCGTTTTTGTAAGATAGAACAGTCGTAAGATCTGCTCCGTCGTACCATAATCCGGGCTGATCGCTCGCAGAAAGATGGTCGCCGGGATTTTGCTGGATTGGTCAATCCGGACGACCAAAACATCCTTTTGTGTAACTCCTATCTCTATCCAACTACCTCGTTCCGGTATGATCCGGCCCCCGTGCAGCACCCTATCACCCTCTTTACTTTCGATAAGAAAATCGACGCCCGGGCTGCGGTGTAACTGGCTTACGATTACCCGCACCGCACCGTTAATAATGAACTCACCGCCACCGATCATCACCGGGATTTCTCCGATATAGATGGCCTGCTCGGCTAAGTCCTCACCTCGTTCACTGCGGAGTCTGCAATGGATTTTCAATGGATAGGCGTAGCTCAGCCGCAGTTGTCGACACTCAATGGGCGTATAATGCGGCCTTTCCAACTCGTAACAGAGATACTCCAAGATCATTTTCTTGTCGTAACTTTCGATAGGAAATATCTCCTGGAAAAGCGCCTCCAGGCCTTCGCACTTTCTCTTTGTCGGCGGCACATCCACCTGCAGGAGACGCTGATAGCTTCTTCTTTGTATTTCTACAAGGTCCGGAATACTTACCGCATCCTGGACTTTGCCGAAGTCACGAACTGTTTGTAAGACCATGTGACGCTCCCAGATTTAGACTACGTAGCCCCGATATCCGAGATCCTGCCTGTTAGATACCAGATATACACAAACCAACACTGCTTTTTTGGCTTACGCCAATTCGACTACTGCACCTGCACTTTCGAGCTGCTGCTTGGCTGTTTCGGCGTCCTCCTTGCTGACCCCTTGTTTGACGGGCTTCGGAACGCCATCCACCAACGCCTTTGCTTCTTTCAGTCCCAATCCTGTCAGAGCCCTTACTTCCTTGATGACCTGGATCTTCTTGTCCCCAAACTCCTTGAGGACTACGTCAAAACTTGTTTTTTCTTCAGCTTCCTCTGCCGGTGCACCTGCTGCCGGCCCCGGCCCCGCCATCATAACGGCCCCCCCTGCAGCGGGCTCTATGCCGTACTCATCCTTGAGATAATCGCCGAGTTGCTTGGCCTGCATCAGCGTCAGGCCCACTATTTTATCTCCCAGCTTCTTGATTTCGCTGCTCCATTGTTTTGCTTCTTTTTCTTGCTCCTTTTCCTGCTTATCCTCTTTTTCTTGCGCTACTCCCTCCTTTTGGTTCTCTTTTGTCTGCTCTGTTTCTTTTGCCATTTTCGAACTCCTGTTTGTCAACGCCCAGTGGTAGCCGAAACTCCTTTGCTTCGTTTAACCCATTACGGGGCAACCACACAAGCAACTACAATCCCTCAGCACACCCTTATGAACCAAGAGCTTCCAGATGCAATTCTATGCTCGCAGTTTTCTCTCGGTTCCGCAGCCTGTTTATGCCGCTTGCTTTTCAGCTCTTTCCACGATGGTCTTTATACATGCGGCGATCATTGAGGCGGGGCTGCCGATACTGCCAACCAACCGTCTCGCAGGTGACAGTGCAAGAGTGACAATCTTACCCTGAAGCTCGACTCGGGTCGGCATCTTGGAAAGCGCAGTCGCTGCCGCGCCGTCCAACGCCGAACCATCCAGGAAGGCCCCCTTAATTTCGAGCACTGTTATTTTCTTGCACCACTCGGCCAACTCCCTGGCCACGTCAATGATACTGTCGCCGCCGTATGCGATAGTGCAAGGGCCGCTGAAGAGCTCCACGGCAGCGTTCATCTGACGACCCTCAAGCGCCTTCTTAAATAGCGAATTCTTTACCACCAACAACCGGATACCTTTTTCTTTCAATTCACCCCGTATCCGATTGTTATCAATCCCATTCACACCCTTGGTGCTAACAACGAGAAAATCACTGATTCCCTCGTCCTTGATTGTCTTTTCCAGCTCAGCCTGTAATAGCTCTTTTACGTACTTGCTCATTTCGTTCCCCGATGCAGCTTACGCAAGACTCAGCGCCCTTGTTTGAATACCGCTATATTCTTCTCATTATCGAAACATGATTCTTCTGTGATCTCGGCCTGACGGGAGTCTGCAATGGTAGACTTTCAGACAATGATGGGCACAGCAGGGCTCATGGTTGCCGATAAGTAAACTCTCTTAATATACGTTCCTTTTGCCGCCGACGGTCGAATCTTCTTCATGTGCGATATAAAGGCCTCGATGTTCTCCACCAATCTCTGGGTATCGAAGCTCTGCCTGCCGACCACGACGTGGACGTTGCCACCGGCATCGTTTCTAAACTCAATCTTACCCGCTGCGAATTCCGCTACCGCGGTGGTCACATCCTCGGTGACTGTTCCTTTCTTTGGTGAGGGCATCTTTCCCTGGGGTCCCAGTAGCCGCCCGAGTTTACTTACCTTGCCCATTACTTTTGGTGACGCAATCGCCACATCAAAGTCCAACCAACCATCTGAAATCTTCTGTATCAGTTCATCACAGCCCGCCTCTATAGCTCCAGCATTCTTGGCTGCCTCCACATCAGCATCTTCACAAAAAGCAACCACCTTTTTCTGTTTGCCTATTCCATGAGGCAAAGAAACCGAGCCACGAACCAATTGGTCGGCCTTCTTTGGGTCGATGCCAAGTTGGAGCACACATTCGACACTCTGGTCGAATTTGATCGACTTAAACGATTTGACTTTCTCGACCGCTTCGGCCAGACTTGTCGGCTCGTTGCTTAGCTGTTGCTTGTCTTGTTTGTACCTTTTACTTCTTGGCCTCATAGTAAATGACTCAAAAAGAACCTCTGTCCTCGGACTCCCTATTCGCTTTGCACGATTTCTATACCCATACTTCGGGCAGTGCCTTCAATGATTCTTGTTGCATTTTCCACATCGTACGCGTTTAGGTCTTTCCGTTTGGTTTCTGCAATCTTACGTACTTGTTCGGCCGTCACTTTCGCGACCTTTTCCTTATTGGGAACGCTGCTGCCTTTTGCTATCTCGGCAGCCTGCTTCAGCAGCACCGCCGCTGGCGGACTTTTAACTTCAAAAGTAAAGCTTTTGTCCCTAAAAACAGTGATGACCACAGGTACTATGGTACCGTTGAGCTCTTTTGTTCGTTCATTGAACTGTGAAACAAACTGCCCGATGTTGACGCCGTGTTGCCCTAATGCGGGTCCGATGGGCGGCGCCGGGGTCGCCTGTCCGCCGGGTGCCTGCAACTTGATTTTGACCACTACTTCTTTAGCCATCTCGCGTTGTAACCTTCCGTTGAGGGCATATGAACGTCAGTCCAACCCTTCTATCACACTCTTTCGACCTGCCAATACTCTATATCCAGCGGGGTGCTCCGCCCGAAAATGGTGACGATCACTCGCACAATTCCTCGCTCCGGGTCGATGGAATCGACCGTTCCTTCAAAATTCTCAAAGGCGCCTTCTCGAATCTTGATGTGGTCTCCTTTTCTGAACTCGACCTTGATGCTGGGGGCCTCTTCCGGCTTTTCGGCCTCCAAGAGCATTTTTGCAACATCCGTATCCCGCATTGGGGTGGGGATACCTTCCGTCCCGATGAAATCCCCAACACCTGACGTGCCCTTAATCATGAACCAAGCTTTTTCCGGTACACGCCCATCTTCCGTCGGCTCCATCTCCATGAAAACATAGCCCGGATACAATTTGCGCTTATGTACAGTCTGTTTGCCTCCACGAATGCGTTTTATTTGTTCGCTGGGGACCTCTATCCTTCCAATAATATCTGTCAACCCTTCCTGTTTTACTTTCTGTGTCAGGGTTTCTCTGACTTGTGTTTCCTTATTTGCTGCTACTCGCAAAACATACCACTGCATATCTACATCTCATCGTGCACGGCTATTCGCTGTACGAAATCTCAGCGTAAGATGCGATGAAAAACCATTTCAAACCCGATATCCGCAACTCCCAGCAGGGCGGCCAAAAGGACCACCACTACAATTACAACGAGCGTTGACACCGCAATATCTCTTCTGCTCGACCAACTTACTTTTTTCATTTCGCCTTCGGCGGCGATCATAAAATCGGCAACTGACGGCTTGCTAACGAGCCAGAGGACCAAGACGCTGAGGACAACGAACACGCCCGCCGGCACCATAATCACCGCCCACAACGACAGGTCCGTGGCTACTAACCTACTATAGAGTCGCCAGCAGCCCAGTCCGACAAGCACCACGGCGGCAACGGTAGAGCAGATTCTCGTATACTTACCTTGACCGCGTTTATAAATTCCGAAAATCACGCTGTTTATAGCCTATCTTGCTCTTGTCCTTCGCGTATCCGAACCTGACCTGCAAATACCAGGCCAGGAGGGAATCGAACCCCCAACCTTCGGTTTTGGAGACCGATGCTCTGCCAAATTGAGCTACTGGCCTTTTTCCCTTGTCCTCGATATCCTCGAGACCCAGCCCTATTTCCGCCGTATCTTGTGTGTCGTATGCTTTCGTTCTTTCTTGCAATACTTCTTAAGCTCCAACTTGGGTGTACCTTCTGCAACACTTACATTCGTACGATAGTTTCTACCGCTGCATTCGGTACACTCCAACCAGACATACTCTCTTTTGCTCTTCTTCTTAGCCATCAGATTATTCCGCCAGGCGGACCAACTTGCTCGAAATATGGCCGTTTCATCAGTTACGAATGCCCGGGCTCGCTGGCCGACCGAGGCAACATCTGCATAGTGTCGTCCCGGGATTTAACGACCGCGCACAGGTGCTCACGCGATAATCTTCGTTACCACGCCAGCTCCGACGGTTCGACCGCCTTCACGAATAGCAAAGCGTAAACCTTCCTCCATAGCAATAGGAGCGATGATTTCTACTTCCATTGCTATATTATCGCCCGGCATACACATTTCTGCGGCTTTGCCTTCCCGGCTCATCAATCCGAGGATTGAACCTGTTACATCCGTCGTTCGGAAGTAGAATTGCGGCTTGTAGCCCGGGAAGAAAGGTGTATGGCGACCGCCTTCTTCCTTCGTTAGCACATAAACCTCAGCGTGGAACTTGGTGTGCGGAGTAATGCTGCCGGGTGCGGCAACAACCTGTCCGCGCTCCAATTCCTTCTTTTCGACGCCTCGCAGGAGCACACCGATGTTGTCCCCAGCCTGACCTTCGTCGAGCGTTTTGTTGAACATCTCCACGCCGGTAACCACCGTCTTGCGGGTCTCTTTGGCAAGGCCCACGATTTCGACCTCCTCACCCACGCGGACTCTACCACGCTCCACGCGGCCTGTTCCGACCGTGCCTCGGCCCTTGATGCTGAACACATCTTCGACCGGCATAAGAAACGGCTTGTCAACGTCCCGCTCAGGAAGCGGAAAATATTCGTCGACGGCTGCCACGAGTTCATCGACGCATTTGCACGCCTCGTCGTCTTTGCCTTCACTCTCCATTGCTGCCAAAGCGGACCCCTTGATGATGGGAATCTCATCCCCCGGAAAATCGTACTTGTTCAGCAACTCTCTTACTTCCAGCTCCACCAAATCAAGCAGTTCCGGGTCATCGACCTGATCCACCTTATTGAGGAAAACCACAATTTTGGGCACATTCACCTGACGCGCCAGCAAGATGTGTTCGCGGGTCTGGGGCATAGGACCGTCGCCCGCGGCCACCACCAAAATGGCTCCATCCATTTGCGCAGCACCCGTGATCATATTCTTGATGTAGTCCGCGTGTCCCGGACAATCAACGTGGGCGTAGTGACGATTATCGGTTTCGTATTCCACGTGCGCCGTATTGATAGTCACACCGCGTTCCTTTTCTTCCGGCGCATTATCGATGTCGTCAAACTTTTTGACTATGCCCTTGCCCGACTTGTGAAACAGGCGCATGGTAATTGCAGCCGTTAATGTTGTTTTGCCGTGATCAATGTGACCTATCGTCCCGATATTAATGTGTGGTTTTGTCCGCTCAAATACCGCCTTAGCCATCTTAACATAAACC
>Ga0180433_10001324_pt1 | contig 41472 bp, 43 predicted proteins | sample SS_ome_8_FD_132980 | JGI IMG/M metagenome (GOLD analysis project Ga0180433, IMG submission 132980) | Hypersaline lake sediment archaeal communities from the Salton Sea, California, USA - SS_1_D_1 metaG | ecosystem: Environmental > Aquatic > Non-marine Saline and Alkaline > Hypersaline >...
CTCCACATCCAGAATATCATCTGTGTGCTGTGCGTTAAGGAGGGGATTATTCCCGGGATATGTCACAACACTTATCGAATCACCATTAATAATAAATAGTTCACTGTTCACATCGTCGAACTTCAGAATACCGGCTGTCTTGTCCTGAATATAAACCGACAGACCATCGGTAATTCCGTTATATTTATAAATATGATCACCTATAGCCAGTAAATATATTTTATTCCCGGCATATACTACAGACCGGATCTTCTCTGCAGGAAAACCGCTAAGCTCACCGATTTGCTGAAACTGAACATCCAGAGTGCATACTTTTGCCACATCATTATTATTACCGAAAATAATGACATGCTCATCATCAAACGAACAAAAATCAACAATATCAAGATCAACATCATGAAACTGCATCTGTGCAGACGTTTCATAATAAAACATTTCTATCCTGTTATAAAGACCACTTAACGGCAGCTCCTCTACGATCAGGTAGTCCTCATGTTTGTAGTACCTGCCGGGCTGGTACTGATCCCAGGATATTGTTATATTATGTCTTGCTGTGCCTGTATTATCATATCCGGTAATAAAGCCATTGCTGAAGCTGACAAAAACCAGGTCATCAATAATATCCAGCCTTCCGAAAAACGGATACAGCACATTATTGATGCCGGTGATCTGCCATAGTGTTTCACCTGAAGAAACGTCGAAGGTCTCCATGATACCGTTATCCTGCCCCAGGATATATAACTGCTGAAAATACGAGCTGACGGCAGCATCACGGAATTCACCGTTATGATCAAATAAATACTGAATACTTCCGCTGTTATCTATCAAACTGACCTGTGTATTGCCTGAAGTACATGAAAACAAATATATTCCTGTACGTTCCAACGGGATCTCACTAATATAGATACTAACAAAGGAGTTGCCTGTATTATAACCATCATAGGCAGAGACCTGTAAATAATAATTACCGGAAGACAGATGAATATTATTAATATAATATAATGTATTTATGTTGCCCTGTTGTGTATTAAGATCATAATGATCAGTATGATCCACAGGGATCAGATCTTCATTGATAATTGATACTGACACTGATTTGACTATAATGTTATCACTTACCTCTGCCACAACAGTTATTGTATCAACAGCTGAAAATGATGCATTTGCTGCAGGTTCGGATATTGTTACCCGGGGAGGAGATATGTCCTTATCCTTACTACACCTGCATAATAAAGCAGAAGCAATTGTTAATAACAATATCAAAAATACTAAGTCCTTCATTTTTATAAATATACAAAATTTTGTATATTTAGGATAAGTATATTTATATTTTATCTTATCAACAAGTGTTAATAAACGGTTGTTATAATATGTTAAAAACAAGATTTCATTTTTTTTGGTTTTGAAGTTACATTTGAATCCTTTTTTGAATATCTATTACCTGAAAATATATGGAAGAGAATAAAAAATTCAGTAAACAGGCGGCGATCAACCTTGATCTCGGTAAGGTCCCCCCCCAGGCTGTTGACCTTGAAGAAGCGGTATTAGGAGCATTGATGCTCGAGAAAAATGCAGTTATCACGGTTCTGGATATCCTTAAGCCTGACAGTTTTTACAAGGAGGCTCACCAGAAAATCTACAGTGCTATCTGTGATCTGTCAATGCGTGAGCAGGCTATAGACATACTGACAGTCACTGAAGAGCTGAGGAAGAGGGATGAGCTGGAACTTGTCGGGGGTCCGTTCTATATAACACAACTGACCAGCAGGGTAGCGTCTTCTGCGCATATAGAGTATCATGCACGTATAGTTGCTCAAAAATATATCCAGAGGGAGCTTATCAGGGTTTCATCGGAGATACAGACAAAGGCTTTTGACGAGAGCGAAGATGTGCTGGACCTGCTGAATTTTTCTGAAGCCGAACTTTTTAAGATCGCTGAAGGAAATATTAAAAAAGAAACTGCAAAAATAGGTCCTCTTTTACAGGAAGCAATAAAACAGATCGAAGAGTCAGGTAAGAGAGAGGATGGATTGAGCGGCGTTCCTTCCGGTTATACTAGAATAGACAGGATAACATCGGGCTGGCAAAATTCGGACCTTGTTATAGTGGCATCACGTCCGGCAATGGGTAAAACCGCTTTTGCACTGTCCATGGCAAGGAATATAGCTGTTGAGCACAACAGACCTGTTGCGATCTTTTCACTGGAAATGTCCTCTCTTCAGCTTGTCAACCGCCTGATAGTTAGTGAAACCTCACTTGGTATCCATAAGATCAAAACCGGAAAATTAGCTTCCCACGAGTGGGTGCAGCTTGAAGAAAAGATCAAAGGTCTGGGAGAAGCACCAATATTTATTGATGACACACCGGCAATTTGAATTTTTGAGCTTAGGGCTAAATGCCGCAGACTTAAACTTCAGCATAATGTCCAGCTCGTTTTTGTCGATTATCTGCAGCTTATGACAACAGGTATGGATAATCGTACAGGAAACAGGGAGCAGGAAGTAAGTACAATATCACGGTCGCTTAAAGCAATAGCCAAGGAACTGGATGTACCTATCATTGCATTATCACAGCTTAACAGGTCCGTTGAAATGAGGGCAGGGGATAAAAGACCACAGCTTTCCGACCTTAGAGAGTCGGGCGCTATTGAACAGGATGCCGATATGGTAATATTCATTCACCGCCCCGAGAAATATGGTATCACAGAGGATGAAAACGGCAAATCACTGATAGGACTTGCAGAAATAATTATTGCAAAACACCGTAATGGCCCGATTGATGAAGTTCAGCTTAAATTTATCAAAGACATGGCAAAATTCACGGAATTTGAAGGCGATATCTTTAATGAACCCCCGGAAACGAACGGCAGTGTTATCTATGGCTCGAAAATGAACAGCGAAAAGAGCAAAAATGATGATATTAATGCCAATGAAAATTTTGACAGTGAAGACCAACCCTTCTGAGAATAACTGCCATTTTCGATCCATATACTATCCCTTAATGGCTCGATATTTGTATAATATTGTTAAATTTGTTAATTGTTTTTTGTATTGAACAATTGAACCCTGCCTGCCGGCAGGCAGGAATCGAACAATGAGGTAGGGTTCCGATAAATCAATACACACTTCAAGGCAAGCAATAGAACTAATTTAATGTTTTATATGAATATCAGATATCAAATATTTATTTTGGTATTATTATTATGGGCAAACAACGTATGGTCTGCATATCTGCTTATACCTATGGATGATTCTCAGAAAAATCACCTTAAATCTTACGGGATCGCATACTGGACACTGCAGAACGGTGTAGAGGTCAAATGGCTGTTAAATTACCGTGGCGGGAGTTTTATGATGGATAATATCAAAGAAATAGAAACAGAATGTATTATCAGGGGTGTAAGCTACGAGATCATTGCTGATGTGCAGGCATCGAATATCCTGAACGAGATAGCCAGACCTGATATAAATATGGATGCCGTTAAGCTGGAAAAAGCACCTAAAGTGGCAGTATATTCACCCCCTAACAGGCAACCCTGGGATGATGCAGTTACGCTTGCACTGACTTATGCGGAAATACCCTATGAAATTGTATATGACTCTGAAGTGATCGAAGGGGAATTGACAAAATATGACTGGCTGCATTTGCACCATGAAGATTTTACCGGGCAATACGGAAAATTTTACCTTGCATACCATAATAATATATGGTACAAGGAAGATGTAAGAACCAACGAAGAAATTGCAAGGCAGTTCGGCTTTTCCAAAGTATCACAACTAAAACTGTTTGTTGCAAAAAAAATAAAGGGATATGTCAGGGGAGGCGGCTTTTTATTTGCCATGTGCGCTGCCACAGACACTTATGATATTGCCCTGGCAGCAGAAGGTGTGGATATCTGCGAAAGCATGTTCGATGGAGACGGCGCTGATCCTAAGGCACAGGATAAACTGGACTTCGACAAATCATTTGCTTTTAAAGATTTTATATTAAGTAAAAATCCTTACGAATACGAATTTTCGACAATTGACGCAACGCAAACAAGAAAAGTAAATCCGGATGAAGACTATTTCACCTTATTTGAATTTTCTGCAAAATGGGATCCTGTACCGACAATGCTCTGCCAGAGCCATAATAATATGATCAAGGGATTCATGGGGCAAACCACCTCATTTGTAAAAACATTTATCAAATCCAATGTGCTAATAATGGGAGAAAACAAATCCGCTAATGAAGCTAAATATCTACACGGGGAATTCGGTAATGGGACCTGGACTTTTTACGGAGGTCATGACCCTGAAGATTACAGGCACTATGTAGGGGATCCTCCAACTGATCTGAACCTACATCCTAATTCTCCGGGATACCGCCTGATACTGAACAATGTGTTGTTCCCCGCTGCAAAGAAGAAAAAACTAAAAACATAATTTATAAAAATTCGAAGCACGAAATCCGAAATTCGAAACATTTTAAGTATTTTTATTGCCCTAAAACTTTGCGACAAATAAAAATCTTTTGCTATGAGCAATAATGTCACCTTTGATAAAAAAGCCCTGAAAAATTTTTATAAGTGGGCAAAAAACAGAAAGATCGCTGTTCCCAAAGATCCTCAGAAATTATTTGAACTCCAGAAGCTTGATCTGAAAATGCTTAACCTGGAAAAACTGCCTCCGGAGATCGGTAATCTTGGCAACCTGCGTGAGTTAAACTTAAGCTATAACCAGTTCAGCCAGTTGCCTGAAGAAACAGGCTTATTGCAAAATCTGACATTATTAAACATTGAAAGGAATCAGCTTACTGCACTTCCTGCAGGTATCGGGAACCTCACCAACCTCCTTGTTCTGGATGCAGAAAGCAACCTGCTGTCGGGCATCCCGCCTGATATCGGAAACCTTACTAATCTAACCGAGCTGAACCTTTTTTACAATAAATTATCTGATATCCCGTCACAGATCGGTAACCTGGGCAACCTAAAAAAGCTGAACCTGGGAGCCAATACTATTTCAAACATCCCCAAAGAAATAGGCAACCTCATAAATCTCGAAGAATTAAACCTGTGGTCTAACCGGCTTACAAGCCTGCCTGATGAGATAGGCAACCTGAAAAACCTGAAAGAACTTAACTTATGGGATAATAAGATCACAACGATACCATTGGCTCTGAAAAAAATCAGTAACCTCACCGGTATTAGTTTCGATATTAATAAAAAGCTTGTCGAAGCAGTTCAGAAGGATGATGTAATTGCGGTAAAAACAATGATCTCGAAAGGCGCTGATGTGAATTATAAATGGATGGAATATGCCAAACTGGAATTTACCACCCCTCTGTTCGAAGCAAAGTCCGTGGATATGGTAAGGCTGTTGCTTTCATGCAATGCTGATCCTCACGCTAAAAGAGAAAAAAAGGAGGCAAGTATTAAAGTATGGGAAACAGATAAGAAAGGATCAGGTGAATATGAAACATTCCTGACAAAAAGACATAACCCTGAAGTTACAAAATATTTAAAAACACTGAATTTTTTAGATTATTAATAAGCATCGGGCTGCTTACTTATCTTTCCATTCCTTCAGTTCGCCATTTAAAAAGATCAGTATTTTATTGTCATAAGTCCACTCTTCCCTCAAACCTGCACCGGAGGTTGTCTTTTTTTGGTCTATCGGTCTGCCGAGGGCTTCCATTACCATGCCATGGCTCATACCGGTGAATAACTGCTTGTTGATGATCTTTGTGGCTTTTTCTTTACCATATAATTTTGTCAGTCTTGCCAGACGTGGATTTTCCTTTGCTAATTTTTGTTCCTGTGCATTTTTTTGCTGTTCTTTTCTTTTATTTTCCTCAACAAGGAACTTGTCTATTTCGGGATGACTGGATATGCTGGAATAATTCAGGTAACCGGTCTTGCCTTTATATTCAACCTTGAAATACAGGTTGCGTTGATAACGGTGAACACTGACAGGAGTATTGGGAGCTATTCTGGCTATCTCACCCCCGGTTGATGAAGGCTTTTCCCTAAGCACTCCTCCCAGCGAATTAACAGTAGTCTTAATAACAGACTGATCTGCAACAGGAGAAGAATTACTGCTACCGCTTTTTTGCTGTTTAATTGCAGCCACATCTTTCTGAAGCTGTTGCAGCTCATGTTGCATGTTGTTTATCTTAATATTAATGGCTTCAATAGACAGTTGGATCTGTTCCAGCTTACTGTTGATGTCTTTTGTGTCCTGACCCAAAACAGTATTTCCTGAGAAAATAAAAAACAATATAATAACACATGCTGTTGTTCTCATTGTATTTCGTTTTATTAATTATAGCTATAACAAAGATAGTAATCAATTTGGAAATTTGATAATTTGACAATTTGGAAATGTGAGTCCCGATTTACCGGGGCGATCACGAGCAGAATTAAAAATTATAGCTGACACCTGTAAAGACAGAGAAAGAAAGGGGATGATTAATAGTAAAATAATTCCGGTTAATCGGGATGGCATATTTAATTACGGGTTCCATGTTCAATGCAATTTTGGAGGACAGGGCATATTCCAGCCCAAGTCCGGTAACAGAACTGTAATTCATCATTGAACCGCTCTCATCATATACTCCTATCAATAAGCCGGGACTGATTCCTCCAATTGCATTGAGATCAACTTGTCGGTTGATCACTTTGTAATTCATAATAAAGGGTACTTCGAGAAATTTATATGAAAAGCCAATTTTTGAATAATAAAAGCCTGAACGTACACCGCAGTTCTTCCATGCATCATATTGCACATTCAGCCCGCCGGTAAGAATAACAGGAGCTTTATCCTGTGCGGTTTCATTACCTGATATCAGGCTGCTGATATATGAGCCGCTGTTATCCGCAGGTGAAACAGGATCATTCTTTAATTCCATGGGACTGCTTTCCGTTCCGGTAACAAATGTCGGTGATAACCTGCCGCCTACAGACCATTTTCCGGGCTCGCTGTTTTGATTCATGGCAAGGAGATCATTGTCATCAACACCTGCCTGTAAAAATAATTGTTTCTTGGTGTCAGCCGGAGTGTCTTTGAATATCTGTTCAATAAATACCTGCTTATTATCACTGTCATTATTGCTGTTCTCATCTTCTTCACGGATCACTGCCCCGGAAAACAGTGACTTAATATTTTTACTTGTAACAGACTCTGCATCCATGCTCATATACATGTCCGCATTACCGGCAATTTTAATAACACCGCCATTAACAGAATGATCCCTTTTGCCGGATATAATGGCTGAACTACTCTCCTTATCTTCCGTAGTAACTGATCCGGCCGTATGAGCTGTGAATTTCCTTACTGCGTTCTCTGACCGTATATCCCCCGAAGATTCAATGTTTCCCGAAGAAATATCCTGATCACCGGCCTGAATATCAGGCAGGATCGTTGCAGTATTGTCGGCAATAACATTATTACCCTGATCATTATTGTTATTCAGGAAATAGCCGGTACCAAAAGACAATAAAAGTGCAAATGAAGCAGCTATGCCATAATAAAAAAACATTCGTTTCCTTCTCTTTTTCTTTTTAAGCTCTTCATTTACATTATCCCATATATATCCCGGCAGGTCCTTTTCAAAACCGTCCAGTTTATTATGGAACAAATCGTCTATATTTTTTCTGTCATTTAACATGACTTATTCTTAGTTTTCCTGTTACCGGATAATTCTTTATGATCTTTTCCTTTAATATCAATCTTGCCCTTGACAGGTTTGATTTGGATGTTCCCGGAGATATATTCAGCATCCTGCCGATCTCTTCATGATTATATCCCTCGACTGCATACAGGCTGAATACCATTCTGTATTTTGGAGACAGCTCCTGTATCATTTTGATAAGTTCATTTGCCGAGATCCCGGATATCACATCTTCATAATTATAATCATCCTCATAATTGCAAATATCCTCTACAAGATACAGCTTCTCCTGCTTCCTGAACCTCTCCAGGGCCGTGTTAATCATGATCCTTTTTACCCACCCTTCCAAAGAGCCCCTGCCTTTAAAAGCAGATATATTCTGAAATACCTTTATAAATCCTTCCTGTGCAATATCTTCGGCTTCAGTGGTATCCTTTGCATATCTTAAACATACACCGAACATCTTTCTCTGGAAGAGCTCGTACAGCATCCGCTGGTATTTGGCTTTACCGGCAATGCATCCTCTTACGATTTCTTTTATCTCTTTTGTCACCTACCTGGTTGTTCAGTTGTACATTTGATAAAAGGATAAATAAAAAAGCCGCTGTTTATTTATATAGATGTAATACTCATCAATATGGTTGCGTTATACAGCTATTATTCGGCAAATAATTATATTATCCCCTATCGTAAATTAAAATATAAAGATACAATTTCCATTATTAGATAACAAACTTTGAATACAACCACAATATAATTTTAATTATGACAAGCACGAACTAATTAACAATAGTCTTTTAATATCCCTTAATATCTCCTCTTGACTCCTATTGTAATAAACCGTACATTTGTTGGTTTAAACTAAAATCCTATTTGTTAACTAAATCTTTTTACTATGAAACTATTTAATTTTACCCTGATCATGTTATTAATGATTTTTATTGCATTATCATGCAAAAAAGATAATGATAACGATGATGATGATAATGGAGGTAGTATTGTATGCACATTAATGAAAACCGTAAAAACAGAGGTTGGTGAAAATGCTGACACCAGCATTTATGAATACAATACAAGCGGGCAGCTTGTAAAGATTGCTTATTGGGAAGAAGGGATGACACAGGCTTTCGGCTATGACACGGTTATATATCAAAGCGGCAATATCTCACAGATCAAAAGATATTATACCGGAGAAACAGACCCCGACAGAACATACTCATATACTTTTACGGGAAGTAATATAACACAGATCGTAGAACAAGGCACAGAAAATGATACTGCATACACAGCGACCTACACATACACTTACACAGACGGTAACCTTACGAGTATGACATCAACCGGAAGCCCTCATGAAAATATGTCCTTTGATAATGCCACGTATGAGAATGGCAACCTCTCATATATCGAAATGGATTTCGGTGGAACCGGGGATGCGATCATGAAAATGACGGCTGTATTTGATAATAAGAAAAATGTATTGCGTCACTACATACCAGTCCCCGATCAGATGGTACTGGCTTGTAATACCAACAACATGATGCAGGCAGTGCTTGCTGATTCCGTACATTTTAATGACACAACCTATCTTGAAGGAAGCCTGATAATGGACAAAACATTCACATACACAACAGAAGATGAGGTTGAGACAATTACGGAAAATCCAACGATCTTTGATGATCAGGATGCCAATCAAAGGATAACCACTCATACTTATGAATGTATTGAACAATAAAATATATTCATCACCTAAAACCCCTTCATGAAAATAAGGGGTTTTTTTATTTATTTGATTTTTGTAATATTTTATACCTTTACATCATAAAAATTCCTGATATTTATAATGAGGATATTATTATTAATATTGCTATCCATACTTTTATTTTCATCATTTTTATTTTCACAACAGATCCGTCACAAAGGCACATCCGTAGGCTTAAAGTTCAGTACTCTCTTTTCAAATAATTTCATTGAGAACAATAATATTGATAAGACTGAAGACAATATCAGGTACCAGCTTGCCCTGAAGCCGGGATGGTCTTTCGGTATCATGGTGCGGCATGATTTTGACAGGCTGGTGATCCTTGAGACAGGCTACACCATGGTAAGAAGAAAATATGAAATGAAGATCACAGAGAATAACGACACAAGAGTAACGGAACTGCTGTTCACATCAAATGAATTACCTGTGCTTGGCGTGGCATTTATCAGAATTACACGTAACCTTTATATGGATTCTTCATTTGGTATTGTCTTTGACCTTTTCCATTCTGATAATAATGATCTGGATATCTCTGTTGAGAACAACAACTGGATAAGTCCTGCTATATTTGCAGGAATAGGCTATGAAATACGGACGCTAAGAGCAGGCACATACTACCTGGGATGCTCATACCAACTGTTCCTGAATAAAATACTCGACCTGTATGTTTATGATCCCGTACCGGGATACGACCCTAAAATACACCTCGACCTATCGGCTAACTATTTTGCCGTTAGCATTAAATACTTCTTCCCGTTTGCTAAAAAACAAAGATCCGACAATTAGAATAACAACGGTAAAAAAGGAATATATAAATTATTTATGACAGAATTAATGAATTAACACAATAATTCACATTCCGTTACAGTTATTTATAAACAACCTTGTCTTGAAAAGTTTTTTACCGCGCCACCCCTTAAAGTCGTAAATTTACATTCTAAATTAAGCTAATAGAACAAATAAACATATAAAGAATAATTGTGTATAGGGGTATATAGGTATATAGGTATAGGGGTATAAGGGTATAAGGGTATAAGGGTATAAGGGAAGGAATACACCTTATACACTTTATATACTTTATACACTTTATACACTTTATAAACTTTATACACTTTATACACTTTATGTACTTTCTAACGTAAACTATAAAACAACAATGAACCGAATACAAATCTTACTCTTCATTTTTCTCTACTCAGTTATTACCTGCTCAGGCCAGGGATCAGTAAAATACACACTTTTACTAAAGGATATGCACGGTAAAGCCCTGTCATATACCAATGTATGGCTTGTGGAAACAGAAACAAAAAAGAAGCTTGCAAAGCAGACTGATGGTAACGGAACAGTGGTATTTGATATAGAATCAGGGAAAAAATGGACAGTGAATTTTAAGGATATAAGAGATCACACAACCATAGAGGTACCTGAAAGAGGAAAGAGTCAGCAATCACAAATGATAACTTATGTACCTCCGGAGCTTAATAAACAGAGGGAGATCCCGGACAGGACCGGAGTGGAATTCGAGATAATAAAACAAAAGATCACTGCCAGCCAGAGACCAACAAGGACAGAAGCTATTCTGAGGATTATCGTAAGGGAGCCGACAGGCACACCTGTAAAAAGTCTTTCCGTTGACCTTGCCTGTATTAAATTCAAACAGAAATTCTGCAGTAAGACCAATAACTATGGTGAAGCCCGGTTCCTGTTACCTGTAGGCTGCACTTATGAAATTGATATTGACGGTACTGAAAGCTTCGACCATTTTGACATACCGGAAAGAGCAGGCATGATTCTCAGAACACAGCTAATATACAGACCTACAAATATAGAAGAGACAGTTGAGAACGATACCGTGAGGCAGGAATTGCCATATAATCCCAAACCCACCTCAACCAGGGCTTACGTTTCGGTAACATTGAAAAATTATGAGGGTGAGCTACTCGAAGATGAAGAATTGTATTATGATGTAGTAGGTGAAAAAACAGTATATGCAGCATTGACCAACATGTATGGTATCGCACGGTTCCTTTTGCCCAAGGGGAAAAAATATATATTGAATTTTAAATATGAGCGCGGTGTTGAGATGTTTGATAATATGAATGTAGGCAAGCTCACAAAAGCCGAAAGTGAATATTCATACCGCGGATCAAAAGCAATTGAAGAGTTCTATGAGACAACTAATCGCGACCCCAATGGGTTCATTATTGATTTTATGGGAGTTGAGGTAAACAAACAATCCATTGACTACGATTATCTTGAAAAAACAGAGCACGGTTATAATTTCAATTTCAAATCCGAAACCCCTACCCTCACCCCTGCTATCGGCGGATCAAGGTTATATATGAACGCAGGGTTTTATACCCCGGAACTATACAGCTTTGACGCCCTGACCGGTGAATACCAATGGGGGCTTAAGCTTGCCGAGAACGGTATTTCTTCAGCAGTATATGATGACGGTGTGATCTTTGTCAACACTTATTCATGCACCCTCTATGCCATTAATGCCAATACAGGCGAGCTGCTGTGGTCAAAATGGCTGGGGCCGGTAATTTACTCCACCCCTTCGGTTGCGAACGGAAATGTATATACTGCTTATCCCAACGATCTGGGATCTATGAGTGAAGGCAGCAATAAATGGGTACTGGTATGTTTTGATCTTAAAACAGGGGATATCAACTGGCAGAACTGGATGGATACGGAAGTACTGTCCTCCCCGGTTGTCACTGATAAATATGTATATCTTACAAGCCAGGCAGGTAAACTCTTCCAGTTTGAGAATACATCCGGGAAAAAGATAGGTGAAAGGTCAGATATGGCCCTCACCCCTCCTACGATAGTAAAAGATAAGCTGTATGTCAGTGTGAAAAAACAGTCTGATCCCACACAACAGGAAATAGCCATATATAATGCCAATGATCTCACCCTCATAAAGCGCGTCCCGGAACTGAGCGCACCGGTATTGTATAATTACTCCGGAGATATGACATCTGCACAAAGAATGAACTACTGCGGTTGCCAGATGACTCATTATAAAGGGAAAAACTATAATGTAATGGGTAACCGGCTTATATGCTCAGGTCCTGATAACGGATCAATAATATGGTCAAAGGAAATACCCGTAAAAGATAACAAGGATAAAGAAATTGCATCCATGCCTGTTATTGTAAGTGACAAACTACTTATTTCCACTACAGAAGGCAAAATACAAATTTACGATCCTCAAAACGGCAGCCTCGTGAATGAATATGATACACAAAAGCCATTATGGATGCAACTTGCAGTACATAACGGCATCATTTACAGCAGCACGACCAACGGCAAAATGGTATCTGTCAATACCGGTGATAAGAATATGACCGGCTGGCCCATGTGGGGAAAGGACGCCTCACATAATACCGTTGTTTACTGATCATGAATGCTACTTTATCAGAAAATTATGTTTTTCAATCATCGGATTTCATTATATTAACGTCCCTGATATACACACCTGTTAATAAATGGTTCCTTGCATAAAGCAGCGAGTACTTTTAACAGGTATCAGTTGAACCGTATCGCTTTTACAGGGCTTATTTTGGTAATCATATAAGAAGGTATTATCAACATAAGCACTGTAACAAGCAGTGTGCCTGCATTCAGAAGTACAACATGAATAAGTTTCAGATTAACGGGTACTGTATCCATATAATATGATGCGGGATCAAGTTTTATTATCCCAAAATAATATTGCACCAGGCAGAGAACTATCCCTATCAGGTTGCCCCATAACAGCCCTTTGGAAATAAGAAACGCCGCATTATATAAAAATATTTTGCGTACACTCCAGTTTTCAGCGCCCAGAGCCTTAAGCACGCCTATCATATTGGTTCTTTCCAGTATCAGAATAATAAACCCGGATATCATATTAATTCCTGCAACAAGGATCATAAGGATCAAAATAACCCATACATTCATATTAAGAAGCTCCAGCCAGTCAAAAATATCAGGATTCTTTTCCTTAACAGACATGACTTTAAGCCTGTCACCTTCATCATTAAACTGATATCCTGCAATATCCCTTACCGCACCTGTCATCTCATCAATTTTTTCATAATCATCAATTATCACTTCGAACCCGCTTACCTGATCATCAGTCCAACTGTTCAGTTTCCGGATATGCCCAATATCAGCCAGGATAAATATATTGTCAAACTTTTCAAGGCTCGTCTTGTATATACCACTGATAGTGAATTTTCTCATTCTTGGAGGTTTCTGTACAAAATACATAATAATATTATCCCCGAGGTTCAGCTTCAGCAATAAGGCAAGGCTTTGTGAAATAACAATATCGTTGGTCTTAGCCGAATCATTAACAATAAAATGCTCACCTTCAACCATACAATTATCAAAAAATGTCCAGTCAAAATCACTGCCTACACCCTTTAATAACACTCCCTGTATATCTGTCTCCGTTTTTATTATTCCGGCTTTTATCCCGAATACCTGTATGTGTTTCACCCCCGGTACAGAATCCATCGCAGGGTAAAATTCCTGATTTTTATTAACAGGTTTAGTCTCAAAAGAAATGTTCGAATCATAATTAATGATCTGCAGGTGCGACCCGAATCCCACAACTTTATTGGTGATCTCCGAATGAAATCCGGTTACTATTGCCACAGCTATTATCATAATACATAAACCGAGGGCAGTGCTTATAATCGCTATCCTAACTATAGGTCTTGATATCTTCTTTTCCCTGTCAGAAGAAAAAATAATACGCCTGGCTATGAACAATTCGGTATTCAATTTGTAGTAACTTACTCCGATGCTAATATACTAATCAATACTGATATTGCGATGCTAATATACGAATGCATGCGAATGATACCAATAATTATTTTTATCATTTATCCCGTACAAATGGAATTAGTATCAAAAAAATGCCTGTTTTATAAAGTTTTTTGCGAATATTAAATTATATTAAATTTGTAACGTATGTCAAAACCGTATTTATATATACTTATCATTAGTTTTATCCTGACTGCAGTTCTTACTGTATCAGCGGATAATCCTGTAATAACGGGAGCTGAGAGGACAGAGAAGTACATACCGTTGCTACAGGGTAAAAGGGTCGGTATTGTCGCCAATCAGACCTCGATTATAGATAAAACACATCTTGTTGACAGCCTGATGACATTAAAGATCAACATAGCAAAGATCTATTGTCTTGAGCATGGTTTCAGGGGAAAAGCCGAAGCAGGGGAAACAATAGTTGATCAGAAAGATACAAAGACCGGGATCCAGGTTATATCCCTTTATGGGAAAAAAAAGAAACCTACATCTGAAGATATTAAGGGCATTGATATCATGGTCTTTGATATCCAGGATGTAGGGGTCAGGTTTTTCACTTATATTTCATCCATGCATTATATTATGGAAGCCTGTGCAGAGAACAATATCCCGTTTCTTGTTCTTGACCGTCCCAATCCCAACGGCTTTTATGTTGACGGTCCTGTACTGAACCCAAAACACAGCTCTTTTGTAGGTATGCACCCCGTGCCTGTTGTTCATGGTATGACGATTGCCGAATATGCCATGATGATAAACGGTGAAGGCTGGCTGAAGAATGGTATTAAGTGTGATCTGAAAGCGATAAAATGTAAAAATTACACCCATAAGACCTTATACAGGGTTCCTGTAAGACCATCCCCTAATCTTCCGAATATGACAGCAATATACCTGTATCCGTCACTCGGATTTTTCGAAGGTACGGCCGTAAGTATCGGCAGGGGCACTGACTTTCCGTTTCAGGTCATTGGTCATCCCGAATGGTCTGATGCACAATTTTCCTTTACTCCTGTCAGCAAACCCGGTGCAAGCACCGACCCAAAACATAAAAACATAAAATGCTTTGGCTATGATCTCAGGTCCGTTGGCGTTGATAAGATAATAGAAAGAAAAGGAATATACCTTAAATGGCTGATCGAAGCATATAACAGCACCCCTGACAAAGAAGATTTCTTTACATCATTTTTTTACAAACTATCCGGCAATTCGGAATTAAAACAAAAGATCCAGCTGGGGATGGATGAAGAGCTTATATATAAAAGCTGGGAAAAAGGGATTAATGATTTTATGAAAATAAGGAAAAAATATCTGCTTTACGAAGATTTTTAAAAGGCTCTATGATCTTACCCCGCCTCGCTTATTAACTGCAGTCTGTCTTTTTTCAGGATCTTTATTTTTTTGGCATTAACATCTATTATTCCGTCTTTTGAAAGGTCAATAAGTGCACGCGTAACACTTTCCCTCGACGATCCTATAAGGCATGCCAGGTCGTTTCGTGTTATCGAAAGATCAAACTCATCATTATTATATATAGAGTCGGAAAAAAATAATAAGGCGTCTGCAATACAACCGTGTAATTGCTTCTGTATCTTGTTAACACACCTGTGAAAATTATACAATTGGTCTTCACAGACAAAAGCCAGTATCTGGTATGCGAATCTTCCGTTCTGCTGTATCAGGCTTTTAATAATATCGCTGTCAATAAAACATGCTTTTGTATCTTCGAGTGCAGTAGAAGAATAATGATTGATCTTGTCTCCGAAGATTGAAGGCATGCCGAGAAATGATGGTGATTTGGTTATCTTGAGGATCTCCTCCTTATTATTCGGACCGGTCATGTGTTCTTTTACAAGACCTGATTTAATATATACAACATTTGTAGTAAGGGATCCCTGCTTAATTATCAGGTCGCCCTTTTTAAAACTGACATCTGCACAATTCCCCTCAAGTAACTCCAACTCCTGATCACTTAATACAATCACCGCACAAAATCTGTCAACACACTCTTTGCAATTACAACCCATCTTACCCGTTTTCCCTTCCATAGAATATTTTTGCATAAAGATATAAAAAATATGGAAAAGTGATATATGTCACAAAACATAAAAACATAGTTCATATTTTGTGATAAGGAATAAATGTGAAATAAGGGAATAGGGGTATATGGGAATGGTATTTAAGTAATACTAGCCGCTCAGGCTGATCTTTTCCAGCAATCTGTAATTTAATATCTCCAGCTTCTTTTCATTAATATTAATTATACCATCATTTTTAAACTCTTTAACAACCCTTGAAAGGCTTTCAACAGACATACCTGTAAGTTCCGCAAGATCTTTTCGCGAAAGTGTAAGTTCAAAGCTGGTGCCTTTATATATTTCTTTGGAAAGGAAAATAATTGCATCTGCAAAACGCCCGTGTAATTGTTTCTGAGATACACTGATCAGCCTGTGGTACATAGTAATTGCCTTTTCATTGAGTATTCTGATGATCTCTGAGGCAAAGCTTGGATTACTCTGAGTTATTTCCCTGAAAATATTAATATCAATACAGCATACTATTGAATTTCCTATTGAGCTTGCAGAATAATGAAAAATATTCTCGTTAAACAACGAAGGTAATCCGATAAGCCTACCGGGAGGAATGATATTCAATATCTGGTTTTTATTCTGGGTTTCGAGATATACCTTTATCAGACCATCATATAAATACATAATATGAGAGGCAAAAGAACCCTGTTTGCAAATAATCTCTCCTTTATTAAATTTTACTTCGAGCCTGTTTTCCTCCACCAGTTCCAGTTCCTTCTCGCTAAGTTTCAAAAAGCAGGGACCTTTTTTTGTGCATTTTGCACAGTTGGAATTCTTAAGCGGTTCTATCATATATTTTAAAGTATTTGCCTCTTTTCTTATCGTAAAGAAAATGAAAATTCATGACAAAAATAGCAATTAATCAAAAAATTCCATGATACAGATCAATTTTTTGTTTGCGTATTAACATTCAATACCTAATATTTCTGTTTCCTCTTTACACATAAACGATTGAAATATCTTATAGTTTTGCTCCATCACTAATAAAAAGGAGTAAAATTATGGAAATAAACATTGATCAAACTTTGGACGTTAAAGGACTTTCCTGTCCTATGCCAATGATGAAAGTAGCTAAAGCTATGAAAGGTCTTAATTCCGGACAGGTACTTGAAGTACTGGGTACAGACCCCGGAACAAAATCCGATATGCCTAACTGGTGCAAAAAATCCGGTAATGAACTTCTCGAACAATCCGAACCGGAGGGAGGAGTTTTTCGTTTTGTAATACAGAAAAAATAAAAAATTATGTCAGAAGAACAGAAAAAAGATCCGGGTATATTAAGCGAACTGTTCCAGGTATTTTTCCTGAAGCACTGGCCCGTATGGGTTGGAGGTATTCTGCTTGCTGTGCTCAATATTCTGATGTTCGCCATCAAGTCTCCATGGGGAGGCAGCGGTGGTTATAACAACTGGGGAGAGAATGTTTACCAGGCAGTAGGAGCATTAGGTATTGAACATGCTACTGCAACAGGCTCAAGTTTGTACGGCATGCTTAATATATTAATAATAGTAGGTGCCTTTACCGGCGCATTACTATCCAAAGAGTTTGCGTTCAGGATACCTCCTGTGGGGGAACTGATCAAAGGCTTTATCGGCGGCGGCTTAATGGCTATGGGTGCAACAATGGGAATAGGATGTACAATCGGGGGATTCTTCAGTGGTATCCCGGCTCTTTCAGGCGGAGCTCTTTTGCTGACCGTAGGTTTTATGCTAGGCACTATAGTAGCCTTGAAATATCTGATGTGGGAAATGGAAAAATTTCCGGGTATTTCAGGAGGTAAGAGCGTAACATTACTTGCTGCTTCTGAAAAAGGAGGTAACTGGCAAAAATGGCTGGGATGGATAGTTATGATAATCATCTTTGTTGTAGCATGGTATTACTTTGAAGATAATAAAGTAATGGCCTGGTTTATAATGATAGGATTATTTATGGGATTAATATGCCAGCGTTCCCGTTTTTGCATTGTCGCCTCATTCCGCGACCCTTTCATGACAGGTAAGTCATCCAGTACAGTGGGTGTAATTGCAGGATTGCTGGTCGGGGTTGTAGGCTTTATGGTAATAAAGATCTTTGCTATCGGTGCAGGAGACACTGCCATGCGCGCCAGGGAAATGACATGGGTATTCCCTCATTTCTGGCTCAGGGCGCCTATAGGAGGATTTATCTTTGGCCTTGGAATGACTGTGGCAGGAGGATGTGCCGTAGGTACTCTGTGGAGGGTAGGCGAAGGTCAGGTGAAACTGTGGGCGGCAGCATTAGGATTTTTGCTTATATCACCGATATCAAAAAAATATATTGTACCGGGCTTTGCAGATCTTTTCCCGCATAGTATGAAATTCAAAAATTTTCTGCCCGACTATCTTGGATATGCATGGTCATTTGTTCTTATTTTCGCCATATTATTATTATGGTATATTTTCGTCAAATGGAATGAGCGTACAGGAAAGTTCAGTGCATACTAATTTTTAATTCTAAAGCATTCGAAAAATGATTAAAAACACTATTAAATATCTTGCAGTATTTGTTCTTTTAGCCTGGTTCTCAGGATGCACCGGCATCTATGAAAACGGCAAAGAACTTGCAGAGGATGCAAAAGCACGGGTGCCGGAAATATCCGTTGATGATCTGAAAGCAGGGATAGACAGCGGAGCAGCATTTACGATCATTGACGTCAGGCAGCTTGCAGAATACAACAGCGGTAATATTCCCGGCTCTGTATGTATTCCCCGCGGACTTCTCGAATTTAAAATAGGTAACAGTACATTCTGGGAAGAACAGTATATGTATCCACCGGAAAAAGGTGACGAAATAATCATCTATTGTAAAAGTGGAGCCAGAGGCACTCTGGCTGCAGAATCCCTGATACAGATCGGCTATACAAATGTAAAGAACCTTACAGGAGGATTTGTTGCATTTGATCCCGCTGCTGCTTCAGGGGAAGTTAAACATGAAGAAAGCGGTGGATGCGGGGGATAAACCTTATTATGTAAATCACTAATATCAAATTACTATTAACTAAAATCAATTTTTAACTAAATTTTTAAATCATGAGGAAAAATAAAAATCTCTTTATTTATGCAGCTATGTTTTTCTTAGCTGTTATGGTAGTATGTAGTTGTAAAAAGAAAGACGACGATGATGATGACAATCAGCAACAGACAGACTTTGAAGTACTTTCTGATTATCTGGTTGCAAATGATCTGGATTTGGATAATATGATGGATGGCTGGCTTGTTACAGCTGATGAAATTGCAGCAAACCCGGATAATTACTACATTCTCGACATTCGTAGTGAAGGCGTTTATGACACAGTATGTCATATCGAAGGCGCTGTTAATGTAGCTTATGCCGATGTTGTCACTGAAGCAGCAAATGCCAACGGCAAACAAATTGTCGTAACCTGTTACAAAGGTCAGGCGGCTGCATTTGCACTTATTGCATTAAGACTTAGCGGATATCCTACTGCAAAAAGTTTAAAGTGGGGTATGAGTTCATGGAATGAGGTTTGTGATAAATGGACCAGTGCCTGCCATGATACAATTGATGATTATCCGGGCGGTTGGACAAACCCTGCTGATATAACAGCAAATGCAACATTTGGTGATCCCGATCTGACATCTCTGTTAGCCAATCCGGGAACTGATGGCGCTACAATATTAGCTGAAAGAGTTGACACTTTACTGGAAGGTTATAGCTTTGTATCAGGACCTGAGGTTCTTGAAAACTATACCAGTTATTTCGTTAATTGTTACTGGGACGAAGCTGATGTTACTACTTATGGTCATATTACAGGATCTTATCGTATCAAGCCTTTAACATTAGCCGGTGGGGAAATGAATAATCTTGACCCGTCAGAAACAATAGTAACATATTGCTGGACAGGACAAACCTCATCGCTGATAACAGCATATCTTATGGTTCTCGGGTATGATGCAGCAAGCTTGTCAGCCGGAGCTAACGGCATGATCTATAGTGATCTTACGAGCCATACTTGGACCGGCTCAGGAAGCTATGACTGTGCTCCGTAAATAAAAAAATATAATTAAAAGGAACGGGAAATATCCTGTTCCTTTTGATTTATTATAACAGACACTAAATAATACTTAATTAATATCAAATAAAATGAACTTAATAAAATCATTATTGATCCTTACGGTATTGGCATTAATTGCGCCAAAATTCATTTTCGGACAGGGTTGTGAGGGCGGAGGATCCAGCGAGGGTGTTAATGTTAAAGGATTTATCCAGCCGCAATTCAATTATTATTTTCTCGGAGAAGATGCTGACGGCAACAGCCTGAATGAGAACTCCTTTACATTCAACCGTGCAAGGATCGGCTTCCTGGGAAGCATCCCCTATGATGTATCCTACTATTTCTTTATTGAAACAAGTGCGTTTAAATCAGCAGGCGGTGCGCCTTACCTGCTGGATGCTTTTGTCACCTATTCACGCTTTGCTCCTTATGCAAAAATATCAATAGGATCTTTCAAATCACCATTCAGCCTGGAACAGAATACTTCATGCTCGGCACTGCATACAATAAACCGTACAAAAGTGGTTGGACAGCTTGCAGGTCCTCAAAGAGACATGGGTGTTATGATATCCGGAGGAGCAGACACCTCGCTGGTAAAATACAGTATTGCATTTTTGAATGGTTCAGGTCTTGGCATATATGATGATAACACAGGTAAAGATTTTGCAGGAAGAGTGGTTATTTCACCACTGGACTTCGTTAAGGTGGGAGGTAGTTTTGGATATGGAAAAACAAACCCGACTAATCCTGATTCAGCGCTCAATGATAAATTGAGATTTGCAGGAGAGTTGCAGGTAAAATACGGGAATTTCCTTATGCAGGGTGAATATATCTACGGGGCCGATGAGCTGTTCAGCACATCAAAGATCCCGATCTATGGTGGTTGAGGCGGAATTGAGGGTTACGTTACAAAAAACCCAGGAACATATACTAAAAGCGGATATTGGGCACATGTTATGTATATGACACCATGGAATTTGCAGCCTGTGATAAAATATGAATCTTACGATCCGGATCTTGACGTTGATGCTGATACAGACCCTACTGCGTATATTCAAAATACTATAACTTTTGGGTTTAACTATTTCCTGAACGACTGGACAAGAGTGCAACTCAACTATGTATATAGCGCAGAAGAAACTGTTGATACGGAATTTGATAATGATATGATCATGCTCCAGGTTCAGGCAAAATTTTAAAAATCAGGCATATTAATTGTAGTGTATATTTTATAGTATATATTTTTCTAACTCAAAAAATAAAAAAATGAAAAAAATATTAGTATTTCTAATTGCATCTTTGATCTGGACAAGCGCAATATTTTCGCAGAGCCTTATGTCTGTGAAAGAAGTTGTAGCTGCCCAGAAAGACGCAAATGTTGTTCTTGTTTCTGCCCGTAAACCTGCAGACTATGCAAAATCACATGCAAAAGGAGCAGTTAATGTAAATGTGTCAGGTCTTAATAAAACAGAACCCGTAAAAGGTATGTTAAAAGATGCTAACACAGTTGCTGCAACTTTAGGGAAAGCCGGTATCAATCCAAGTAAAAAAGTGATCCTGTATTGCAACACCGGAGTAAATGCAGGAAGGCTTTACTGGGTATTAAGATATCTTGGTTGTACTGATGTCCACATGATGAACGGACACATGAAAGCCTGGTTTGCCGGAAGAAAACCGGTAACTCCAACACCTACAAAACCGAAACCTGTTACTTTCACTCCGAAGGTTAATAAAAACCTGATTTGTGACAAGAGTTATGTTAAGGCAAATCTGAATAATTCCAAAGTTGTTATGGTGGATCTCAGATCAAAGGAAGACTATGACAAAGGTCATATAGGAAAAGCAGTGAGTCTGCCACACAAGCAACTTCTGACAGCAGATAACAAGATAAAATCAAAAGAAGCGCTGACTGCATTATTAAATAAGGCAGGCATAACATCAGACAAAGAAGTGATATTGTACTGCAAGACAAGCACAAGGGCAGGACTTTTGTTTTTCATTCTTGATGCAATGCTGGGATATAAAAATGTAAAAGTTTACGACGGAGCTTATAATGAATGGGCACCGTAAAACTTAAAATATTTAATAATATGATACGAGTATCGAATATTTTCCAAATTATAGTAGTAGCTTTCTCAATAGCTATAATCACCGGTAGTTGTAGCAGAACTGTTAATAACTATGAAGATGAGAAGGCAATGGTGGCTGATGCTAAAACCAGGATAAAAACCATAACAGTACAGGATTTCAAAAAAATACTGGACAGCGAAGGAAATTATGTTCTGGTTGACTGCCGTGAACCGGGTGAATATGGTATTGCATGTATTCCCGGTGCTATAAACGTTCCGCGCGGATTGCTGGAGTTTCAGATTGGCAATAAAGTTGAGAGAAGGGCAAAAGTATATATTTACTGTAAGACAGGCGGCAGGTCGGCATTGTCGGCAGATGCCCTGAGTTTGCTGAAGTATTCGGATGTCACTTCCATTGAAGGTGGCTGGGATGCATGGGTTAAAGAATATCCTGATGATATTGAGGAAGAACCATCTACCGGATCCGGTCAGCCTGCTGAACAGCCACAGGAAAGCGGAGGCGGCTGCGGAGGATAAAATATATCCCGGCATCAGAATATTTATTAATAATTATGTTATTGTGACACAAATCACATTAGTATAGTTGCTATTTCACATCAATATATTAAAAACGCTAATATATACAGTGTACTTTAGCAACCTAAATAAAAAAAATTGGAGGAAAATAAAATGGCAAAAATGGTAATAGGCCTTTTTTCCGGCGGAATTGACAAACTAACCGCCGCAGGCGTTATTCTTAGCGGGGCTGCTGCAGACGACATGGATGTTGAAGTATATGTGCTGTTGCAGGCTGCCCGGGCATTTAAAAAGGAAGTAGGAGTAAATAATGATTCAATGGCTGAAGTGCCACATCTGAAGGATCAGTTCCTGGATGCATTAAAAGCGACCAATTCACCTAACTGGGTTGAATTTTTTGAACAGGCAAGAGAATTTACAGACGTAAAGATCTACGTATGTAGCCTTGCCGGCAAAATATGGGGAGGTGAAAAGAAGGAAGACTTTATTGATTTGGTTGATGACTTCTGCGGAATTGGCGAATATGTCACTGCTGCACAGGAAGCAGACGTACATATGTTTATATAAAAATACTTATGATCAATGCTGGTACTGCTATAGGCAGGCATCCGTATAGAAAAGTGCACTAAAATTTAAAGTGCCGTAAGTCAGTTTTTATACAGTTCAGAATTTCACAAATCATTTTAATATTTAATTAATAATCTAATTAACAGGAGAAATAATTATGGCATCCGAAGAAGAATTAAGAAATATGACTGCGGATAAGGTGGTAGATGCAAGAGGAACAGCATGCCCGGGTCCGCTACTCGAAGCAAAAAAAGCTATAGGTACAATCACTTCAGGACAGGTAATGGAAGTTATGTCCGCTGATGAAGGGACAAAAAGAGATATTCCAAAATGGTGTGAGAAAAAAGGACATGAATATCTTGGTGTTGTTGACGAACCGGGATATTTCAGACTATTCCTGAAAAAGCAGTAGCCTGACAAGCTGATCTGCTGTTTACGATATTCAATTGATAGTGCCCTATAGGGCAAGCCCGAAGTCGGGAGAAGGAAGTCAGAAGTTAAAAAAACTTTAGGCTCCGGTCTCCTGACTTCCGGCAAATTTATTATGATCTGGATATCGTAAATCAAGAAAATAAATTATTTATTAAATACTTTATCAATGGACCAGGAAAATCAATATATCCCTAAAGTTCTGGTGTTTTCCACGGACAAGATATCAGATCCAGGTATAGACCTGTGCGGGCAACAACATATCCATTACCCTACATCTGTCTATACAATAATATTACCATGCTCATCAAGTGTAAAATCCAGATGGGTAATTGAAGCTTTCAAAAAGGGATTTGACGGCGTATTTGTAGCTGCTGACGGGACAGACTGTCCTTATAGTCCCAAATGCCCTGAGATAACCGGGAAACTGGTTGCAGATACCCAGCAACTTATGATAAAAGAGGGGATCAACCCGGCAAGGCTTAAGATGGCTGCCGTATGTTCTGTTTGTGCAGTACCATTCTCCAATCACATGAAAAATTTCAGCAGGGATCTGGCAGGATTGGGAAGTGTACAATCGGAAAACTATTCAGACACAGTAGTAAAAAAAGATAACCAAAACGACGAACAAGATGAACAATAATCCGGAAAATAAAGCAACAGACAAACTGGAGTATGATGTTCTGGTCATAGGTGCAGGCATTGCCGGTCAGGAAGCATCACTTAACCTTGCTTATAACGGATTTCAGGTATTGCTTGTAGAAAAAGACCTCTCTATCGGGGGTAAAATGATACAGTTAAGCAAGGTGTTTCCCACACTGGACTGCGGTGCATGTATTGCTACTCCGAAAATATCCGAAACAGCAAGGCATCCCAATATTAATATCATGACCAGCACCAGGGTAGAGGAGCTTGAAAAGACAGAGAGTGGTGTTACAGGCAAGGTAATAGAAGAACCGAGGTATGTAATTCCCGAGTTATGCACAGGTTGTCAGGATTGCGAAAAAAAATGTCCTGTTGTAGTTGATGATCAATACAATTACGGACTGGCAGGCAGAAAAGCGATATTTGTACCATTTGACCTTGCCAACCCAAGGATCGCAGCTATAGATATTGAGAATTGCTCGTTATGCGGAGCATGCGAAAGAGCATGTCCTGCAGATGCAATTGACTTTACACAGGAAACAAAGGTGTATGATCTTTCGGTAAAATCAGTGGTAGTTGCAACAGGCTTTGATCTATTCGATGCCGAACAAAAAAAGGAGTACGGTTTCGGAACATACAAGAATGTTGTCCATTCCATGATGATGGACAGGCTGCTTGCACCAACAAGACCGTTCAATCATGTACTTCGTCCGCATGACGGAAAAACTCCGGACAATATAGCTTATGTACTGTGTGCAGGCTCAAGGGACAGATCCGTAGGCAATCCGTTGTGCTCACAGATATGCTGTATGTACTCTATTAAACAGGCTCAACTGCTTATGGGAGCTTTACCAATGGCCGATATCACCATCTATTATATCGATATCAGGGCATTCGGTAAAGGATTCGACGAGTTCTACGAACAGGGGAGAGGCATGGGAGTCGAATTCGTAAAAGGGAAAATAGCCAAAATAGAGGAAAAAGAAAACGGTGACCTTATACTTAAATATGAAGATATCGAAAATGGAGGTCGTCCTGCTGAAGCAGAACATGACATGGTAGTATTAGCCGTTGGCGTATTACCAAACATGGAAGCCTCTACTTTATTCAAGAATAATAAACTGGCTCTGAATGAACATAATTACGTGCAACAGTCAGACGAAATGATCAGCCCTGCAAAAACAAGTATCGAAGGAGTATTTGTTGCCGGGACTGCTTCAGGTCCAATGGATATACCTGATTCCATATTGTCTGCCGGTGCCGCTTCATCAGAAGCCGCAGCTTATATAAGAAGTTTAAAATGATCATATTATGAAGGAAAAAATTGGTGTATATATATGTCATTGCGGTGGTAATATATCCGACTATGTTGATGTACATAAAGTGCGAGATATCATCGCACAGGAAGAAGGTGTCGCAATTTCAAAGGATACGATGTTTGCCTGTGCCGACTCGGCACAGAAAGAGATCATAGAAGACATCAAAGAACAAGGTCTTGATGCTATAGTAGTGGCGTCCTGCTCTCCAAAGCTGCATTTATATACTTTCAGGAATGTGGCTGAAAGAGGTGGACTTAACCAGTACAACTATGTTCAGGCTAACATCCGCGAACAATGCTCATGGACGCATACCGACAAGCCAAAGGAGGCTACTGAAAAAGCCGTCAGGCTTATCAGATCAGCCGTTAGCAGAGTACGTCATTCCGAGGCCCTTGAGCAAATAACCATACCAGCTACAAATTCAGTGCTTATTGTTGGCGCCGGAGTTGCCGGCATGAGAGCTGCGCTGGACCTTGCTGACATGAAAACCGAGGTTGTACTTATTGATAAAGACCATTTTGTCGGTGGCAGAGCAGCCCAGATGGGAACCCTTTTCTCTACTGATGAAAGAGGTGAAGAGATTGTTGAAAAGCTTTACAACGAAATAAAACAAAAATCAAATATTAAACTTTTTACAGGTGCAATGCTGGAAAGCATGTCAGGCAGTATTGGAAATTTTCAGACACAGATAAAAGTCTCACCGAGATATATTGTTAAAAACGCTGATAAAGATAAGCTGAAAGAAGCAATGGCAGAAAGTCCGGGCGAAATACCTGATGACTTTAATTTTGGCCTGACCAAACGAAAAGCTGTTTATAAACCTTATGAGAAAGCCCTTCCGGATATGCCTGCGGTAGATAAAGAAGCACTGGGAGACAATGCTGATTACATCAATAAATACAATGATTGTATTGACCTTAACCAGCAGCCGGAAACACTGAATTTTGATGTCGGGGCAGTGATCGTGAGTACAGGATTTGATCCTTATGAGCCCCAGGAAGGGGAATACGGGTATAACAAGGTTGATAATGTTATCACTCTTCAGCAACTTAAACGGCTTATTGAGATCAGTGACGGGAAACTTCAGTATAATAATAAGGATATAAATAATGTTGTATTTATATACTGTGTAGGAACAAGACAGACAGAAGGGGAAAATAAATTCTGTGCACGTTATTGCTGTACATCGGCAATACACACTGCACTGCTGTTGAGGAAAAAATTCGGGAACATAAAAAATTACCATTTGTTCCGGGATATACGTACTTATGGCAAACAGGAATTGTTGTTTGACGAGGCTTCCAGGATAGGCGACATATTCTTTAGATTCGATGCAGACGATCCACCGGTTGTTGAGGGCGGAAATAAACCCCAGGTAAAATTCAAGGATGTTCTGACAGGTAACGAAGAGTTTCAGATCGAACCTGATCTGGTGGTGCTTGTTACAGGAATGGTTCCCAGAAAAGACAGTGACTCTGTGGGCAGCATCCTGAAAACCCCTGTGGGAGGGGATAAATTTTTCAATGAAGTTCATCCCAAGCTAAAGCCGGTGGAAACAGTTATTGCAGGAACATACATTTGCGGTACATGCCAGGGTCCTAAAAACATATCTGAGAGTATGTCTTCCGCTTTATCCGCAGCAGCCAAGGCAAATGCCACATTAAGCAGCGAAAAGATAGAGCTCGAGCCAACGATCATCAGGATTGATCCCGAAGCATGTGTATGGTGCGGCAAATGTCTTGAAATATGTCCCTATGATGCTATATCAGAAGTAGATTATACTGCTGCAGACGGAAGCACGAAAAAGATAGCAGAGGTGAACAAATCCACATGTAAGGGAGGTGGAATGTGCGCCCCGATCTGTCCGTATAATGCAATAGACATTATAGGATATACTGATAATGAAATAGAGTCCATGATTAACGGATTATTAAAGGAGGTACAAGATGCCTGAAGAAAATAAAACCGAAAAAAAGCAAAGAACGGTTGCTGTAATGAAAGAAAAACGAACCGTTCCGGAACATGTGAAGGAAAAAACCAAGCATTTCGCTAAAATGAAAAAGACGATCACAGAAGCTTTAAAGGATGGTCCAAAGACCGTTCCCCAGGTTGCGCAACAAACCAACCTGCCACTACATGTAACCATGTATTATGTACAGTCAATGGTAAAATTCGGTCTGCTGAGTGCAGGCGATGTTGATGACGATGATTATTATTTATATGAATTAATTACAAAATAGGCGTACCATGTTGAGTATAAATCCTGATTTCACAGAGAAACTAAAAAAATACGGCTCTGTAGATATTAATGCATGTTATAATTGTGGGAACTGCACTGCAATATGCCCGCTCTCCGAAGGAGAAAATTCCTTCCCGAGAAAAATGCTCAGATATAGCGTGTTGGGTGTTGATAGCAAGATCAACACATCACTTGAACCATGGCTTTGCTATTATTGCGGTGAGTGCAGCGAAACATGCCCGAGGGAAGCCAATCCCGGAGAACTTATGATGTCACTCAGAAGATTCCTTACAGCCAAATACGACTGGACAGGATTATCAGGACTTTTTTATAAATCCGCAGCAGCATTGTGGATAGGCTTTATTCTTGTAGGTTTGGCAATGATAGGAGTTGGATATTATGAAAAATTTGACCTCGATTCATTAATGCATTTCGGACATGTCTTTGAACAGTTACTGGTATTATGTGTGTTTTCACTGATATTAATACCGAACATCATCCGGATGTATTGGTTTACAATACTTAAAAATAAGGTAAAAGCACCCATATCCGCCTATATTAAAGGCATCCAGGAATTTATCGTCCACATGGTCACACAAAAAAATGCTCTGAAATGTGAAGATAATACTTTCAGATGGTTTGAACATTTGCTGGTCGTATTCGGCTACCTGTTCCTGCTTCTGCTGGCAGTCCTTCTTAACTGGTATCAATCAGAACTTATGATCCTCCAATTGGTAGGATATATTACCAGTGTTATTATTTTCATTTTCACTTTTGACTTTGTGATAAGCCGTTTCAGAAAGAAAAAGGAAATAAGTAAGTTCTCACATGCAACCGACTGGCTGTTTGTTATCTGGCTTTTCTTAATGGGATTTACTTCTTTCCTGGTTAGAATTTTCTGGGATCTTGAAATTCTTGAGAGCAATGTATGGATGTATCTCGTCCACCTGATCGTAATTGCACAATGGGGAATACTGATAGTGCCGTTCGCAAAATGGACACACTTCCTTTACAGGTCATTCGCTATGTGCTTTGAAAAAATAAAGGATTGCTCCAAATAATATAATTTTACAATATTGATAATATTATTGCGATCCTGATCACAATAAAGAATGGTCATGCTCAATTACCGGGGAAAATTATATTATCCCCATAATATATACAAACAGGTTTTATAGTTTCTGCTTTTAATATGAGTGTCTCGGAAAAATCTAACGATTATTGTTTTGAAAAATATTTCAAAATCCCGGACTCTTTTTTTTATGATATATCACCGGATGAGAAAGAACAGTTATGTGAAAATCATACATGCCATATTTACAACAGACATGATATGATCTTCAGAAAAGGAGAAAAACCGGAAGGATTAATGTGCATGGTGCGCGGTAAAGCAAAAATAATTAAAGAAGGCGTAAGTGCAAGAGAACAGATAATAAGAATGGCATCTCCTCCGGGATTTATCGGTTACAGGGCATTATTTGCAGGAGAACCGTACCGTTCCTCGGCAATAGCTCTGGAAGAGAGCCTGGTATGTGAGATAAACAGGAATATCCTGTTCTCTATTATGGAAAATAAAAGTAAGCTGACTCTGCGTATATTAAAATTGCTGGCTCTTGAGTTGGGATTTACATGCGATCGTATTGTGTCCCTTACACAAAAACATACAAGGGGACGACTTGCAGAATCTTTACTGATCCTGATAGATATGTACGGTTATGAGGAAGATAACAGAACTATAAAAGTATCCCTTCAGCGCGAAGATATTGCCACACTATCAAATATGACAACTTCAAATGCAATACGTACGTTGTCGGAATTTACTTCTGAAAATATCATCGGTCTAAACAAGAAAAAAATAATTGTATTGGATAAATGTAAACTGGAACGAATAAGTAAAACAGGATAAATAAACAGATTTCTACAGGTTAAGTTAGTATCCTGTAAGTATTTCTCATGATTGACCAGGCATAATCTGCCATATTTAATTACTTTTATGGCAGATTTGCCTTGCCAAATCAATAAAATAAACATTTTATAAAAATACTTAAATCTATTGATATGAAAAAAATAGCTGTGCCCGCTGAGAAAGATACACTGAGTCCCCATTTCGGACATTGTGAATATTTTGCAGTTTATGAAATAGAAAATAACCAGATCACCGGTGAAGTAAAGCTGCAACCTCCGGCTCACCAGCCGGGCTTATATCCAAAATGGCTATCTGAAAATCTTGTAACTGATGTAATTGCAGGAGGAATGGGACAGCGGGCAATCGAGCTTTTTAACCAGAATGGCATCAACGTATATGTCGGTGCAAATATTAAATCTCCAAAAGAGCTTGTCCAGGATTTTCTTAATGGAACACTTACAACAAACGCTAATATGTGTGACCATTAAATAATACCGGTATTTTATTAAACACTTTTTTTTAGGTCAATAATCATTGGTGAAAAGATTTTATAAATTACTTTTACCGTATAATTTACATACTATCACTTAAACAGTTATTGAATAATGTTTGAAGAAATATTAAGGGAATCGGGATATTCGGAGAAAGCAATAGAATATTACCAGAATAAAGTGAATGTAGGGAAAATGTATAATCCTACAATAACTCATTTCTATACCGGACCTTGTGGCGACAAAATAAAGATCTCATTAAAAATCCAGAATGAAGTGATCATTGATGCAAAATTTCAGGCAATCGGTTGCGCAGGAGCTTTTTCTTCAGCTTCTGCTCTTACAGAAATGGTCAAAGGCATAAAGATTGAAGAAGCGGAACAAATAACTGACCGGGACATACTTTTTCATCTTGAAGATATGCCCGCAAGTAAATCTGATTGTATTACACTTGTAAGAACAGCATTTAAGGAATCTGTTGAAAAATATAAAAACGAAGTGCGAATAACAAAACAGGAAAAATAAAAATAAAATTATGGATACAAAAAATTTAGGATTTGATTCAAAACTTATTCATGCCGGCGATTTTCATGATGAATTCGGAAGTGCAGTAACACCTATTTACCAGACATCTACATTTTCGTTCAGGAATTCACAGCATGGAGCAGACCTGTTCAAAGGCAAAGAAAAAGGGTATATATACACACGTATCGGAAACCCTACAATTGATGCTCTGGAAAATAAACTTGCTGAACTGGAGAACGGCTACAGGGGAATAGCCCTTTCATCAGGCATGGCTGCTGTATCAACAGCATATACAGCGTTGCTCAGCCAGGGTGACCACATGATAAGCACAAGTGCTGTCTATGGTCCCAGCAGGGTGGTAATGGAGTCTATTTTCTCAAAATTCGGAATATCATATTCATATATAGATACAGGTGACCTTGATCTTTTAGAAAAAAGCATTACGCCGGAAACCAAACTGTTGTATCTTGAAACACCCGCTAATCCGACACTTAAGGTCACTGATATCGAAGAGGCATCGAAAATAGCTCATAAACACAATATTTGTGTTGTTGTGGATAATACATTTTGTAGTCCTTACCTGCAAAATCCTCTTGATCTGGGCGCAGATGTAGTTATTCACTCCCTGACAAAATTCATTAACGGACATGCTGATATTGTCGGTGGCACCATAATAGCAAAATCCGAAGACACATACAACACCCTCAGAAAAGCTATGACTTACCTGGGCGGGAATATGGATCCACACCAGGCGTATCTGGTCATACGCGGTGTTAAAACACTATCATTGAGAATAGAAAAAGCACAGGCAAATGCACAAAAAATAGCGGAATTCCTCGAAAATCATCCGAAAATCAATTGGATCCTTTACCCGGGACTAAAATCATTCCCCAAATATGATATTGTAAAAAAACAGATGAAAGGATCAGGTTCTATGATCAGCTTTGGCCTGGAAGGTGGTTATGATGCAGGGGTAAAACTTATGAATAACGTTAAACTGGCTAAACTTGCTGTTTCTCTTGGTGGGGTTGAAACACTAATTCAACATCCTGCGTCTATGACACATGCAGGAATGACAAAGGAAGGCAGAGAAGCTGCTGACATCACAGACGAGCTGGTAAGATATTCCGTAGGGATCGAAAATGTTGAAGATCTGATCAATGATCTTGACCAGGCATTAACTGTATGATCATATAATATTAAATATCTATTCTGCAGGCTGTTGCTGATTTTGCGGCTCATCTTTTTTATAAATGTCCACTGTCAGACTAAGTGTGGCAGCATAATTACCAGCCATCTGCTTGGTTTCATAGTATTGATAAAAAGGAATATCAACAATTAGCGAGACATTTACCATTTTCATAATGGTCATATTCAACTGTGGCGAAAGATAAAATATATAACTGTAGTCTGTTGGAACAATAGTGTCATGTTTTACTACCCTGTCCCTGTATTCATTTCTTAATTGTACTATTGCCGTCCATATACCGTCCCCTGTTGTCCATGGGAACCAAAGATGTTTTGATATAAATAAGGATGTAGTATAAGTATTGCCGAACTTATAGCCATGCTTATTCTTAAAATAGGTCTCTAAACGATGTATCAGGAAGAATCTGAGCCCTGTGAATGAATTTTCTTTTACAACCACACCCTGTGCTAAAATACCATACGATCCGTTCGATGGCCACAGAACCATAGGATTATTTTTTCTGAATTCCATATCTGTCTGAAATGGTATGATCGATCCCAATCCTGCAGAGCATCCGAAGCGTTTCTTTACATTTGAATATATACTATACTTCAGGGATATTGATGCCCTGGATAGTCCCTCTAACCTTATATACTTGATTTTCAACAATTGAACCAGATGGTCTTTAAGGTACTGGGTTTTATCAATATAATATCCGAATTCGCCTTCTAGTGTTATCCTTTTAAATAACCCGTAACCCAGCATCCCACCCATATAGTTTGTTATTGTTTTATCATAACTTGGATGCTCTTCAAAATTATCCTTATCACAATACCTGTTCGAATAAAAATGATAATAATAAGCATTTGCCCTGAACAGGCCTTTTCTCAAAGCGCCCATATTTGCAGTACCTCCGATAGGGCTACCGGGAAATGAAAAACACTGGCAATAACTTAAAGGAGCAACCAGTGCAAATGCTGCCAATATTATAAGGTAACGTATCATATCTAATCCAGGATCACTTCAATGGCAATTTGCTTTGAATCGCTGTTATTTGAGTTATCCATCACCTCGCATGTAATAATATCCACACCTGCTGAACATGGCTGTGCAATATATAAAACCCAGTATCCGTTGCCAATTATCATACTGTTTTCCTGTGTTTTAGACCAATAATATTCCAGTCCGTCACCTGTTGCTATTGCTGTTACTATTGTACTGTCACCAATGATAACAGTATCCCTGTCAGCAAATAAAGTATCAAATACAAGAGGGTCCCCTGAAGTATCGTCGTCGTCGTCATTCTCATTAGTGCAGGAAAAAAAACCGGACATAAAAAAAACCAGCAGTACCAGGATATATCCTGCTCTGCTTATTTTCATAAAATTTATTTCTCCTTCTGATCTTATCATAATTATTAAAAATAATCTTTTAATTATCTTTTAAACATCTTATAGACATTGAATATGTCTTTGGGAAAGTATCCCATCTGCCAACCGTACCGGTTGATTGTCGCAGGCATCTTCTCATACCGTTACTTCCTGCTTCCGTAGAAGTCCAGTAGTATTCATAAGGGTTTGATGTTCCCGGTCCGTAACTGAAAGTTCCTGTGCTTGATGCTTTTCCTGATAACAGCGCTTCAAAACCCGAAGATCCACCGACTTTAAGCTGTGTCCCCTCATCCGTACCCCGCCAGGTATTGTTAAGATCAACCTGTGCCTGATCCATTCCGAGGAACAGTTCAAGGGTTTTCCATTCACCATCATCTGGTACATGCCAGCCGTCAGGGCAAACACCCTGCACACCCTCTGTTAACTCATAGCCCATCATCTCATCCCAGCGGTACAATCCGCCGAGTGTGTCGCAATAAGCCGCATTATTATTATAACAGCATTTCTCAATAGTATCATTATTTGTCGGCACTACATTCGATAATATCTGAACGCCAATATTAAGATTCTCCCCCATCCAGCATTGCGTACCAAGCAATAGTGTTGTGTACTCCTGTCCGTCCCTTTCATCCACAAGTATATCGCCGCAGATAAAAAAATAGATAAAACCAATAGTAACATCATCATAAGATTCACCGCAGCTATTGGTTATTGTCCATCTCAGCACATAAGTGGAATCCGTAGATCCGGTAAACGTGCTTTGTGGATCGTAAATATCAGAAATAACACCTCCCTGCCCGCTGATCACTGACCACTCGCCTGTTCCATATACAGGAGTGTTGGCGTCGAGTGTTGTGACCGTGTCCTCAATATCCGGCTGATCATCACCGGCATCAGCTGTAGTCGGCAATGGCAGAACATTCACAGGATAGTCCGGCGAGCTGTTTCCTGTTCCGCATTCATTATAACCGGCAACTGTTATATTTCCTGACACTGCAGTATCTGTAAAAAAGACCGTTATAGTAGTTGTGCTGTCTCCTTGAGTAATAACAGCGCCATCAGGCAATGTCCAGATATATTTATCTGCATCTGTAATATCAGATATGGAATAGGTAATGCCGCTATCTCCCTGGCATACTTCATCTGTGCCGCTAATATTACCTGCATCACCGGGAAGAAGTATTATATCAATGATGGTTGAGTCTGCTGGGCTTGATCCGCAACTGTTCACTGCCGTAACATAATATGTTCCGGTATCTGCTTCAGACATATTATAAATTACAGGGTTCTGGTCTGTTGAAGTAAATCCGCCCGGTCCTGTCCATGAATATGTTGCACCTGCAACAGTTGAAGCATACAGGGTAAGTTCCGCCCCTTCACAAACAGGGCTGTTACTTGTTGCAACAGGAGCCGGAGGAAGAAGACAGTCACCGCAAAACTCATACCATCCGTCCCCCCTGAAAACATTAAAACAGTTGGTGGTTGTATTGAATATTAAAAGACCGGTTGCCGGATCAGTAATGGAATCCCTTTGTTCCGTACTAAGCCTGGGCATTAACAGACCTTTGCTTTCTGAACTGATCTCAAGTCGGGCAGAGCCGTCCGGAGAAGTAACGCCTATACCAACACTTCCGTTCTCATAGTAGATATCATCACCACTCTGTATCCACTGGCTGGAGCCATTAGCGGCATTCTGAGCATATAAGGCATAAGGTACGCTCATCATCTGGGTTGTGCCCATCAAAGTATAGTTGGTACCACCGGTTTCGTCCATTTCTACTTTCAGCCATTTACCTCCTCCTGTTGACCAGTCAATATCGGAAAAGTCATCTGTTGTGGTTCCCGTACCTATAATAAGTGTAAACAATCCCATCATATTGGTCGTTACCGAATGAGTTTCGGAATAAACGACAGTACCGCCGGCGCCACCCTCCAGTATGCTAAGCTTAATGCCCACCGGTTGCTGTGGGAGAGGTTCTCCTTCAATGTCACGAGCCACGCCCTGGTAACTTAATCCTAACGGGGATTGTGCAAAAATGTTGGAAATAAATAATACTAATAGAAATATGCAGAAAAAGGATACTGGCTTCATGATATAGTAAATATTGTTATATTGTTGATCATTAATCAGTTGATCTTTGTAATCTTAAATGTCCTTGCAAAGGTGTAGTCTCTATATATTATCCGTAAGAGATAAATGCCTGCAGGAAGATCTTTCATTTCAATTGAATACATATTGTTTGCCCTGTGCAAATAAATATCTCTTTCAATATCTATTGTATTTCCTATCATATCGGTCATTAGCAATGTTGCATTCTCCCCGTGGTCAAGCCGGATAAACAACCTGTCTGTTACAGGATTGGGAAATATTTCAGGGTTTCTGGTATTGTCTTCTGCTGTATTGATTGAAGTGGCAATACCATAACCCGGGTAAACACAGCGCACATAATTACCAACATATACAAATCCGGCGCAGTTCTCCCAGAACCCGTCGCTTATTCCCACAGCCCAGCGTTTTACATTATATATTTTAAAAAGCGAAGATGTCCAGAAATACTCCTGTTTTAATCCCCGGTAAGCTTCATCAAATCCCTGGTCAAGCTCTTCCTGATCATTGATATGCCCCACTTCTATATCTGTAGGTAAACGCCATCCCCTTCCGTAAGTCAGTACACAATAACTCATATTCTCAGTGGTATCAAGTTGTTGCTGTGATATTTTCTGATCGGTTCCTGTGCCTTTCAGGTCACCTGCATTTATTAATTCCTCGCCTGTCCATAACTGGTATGTTCCTTCTTCAGGCAAATAACCGTAATATGCAAGAGTACTGGAAGGACCGTCAATTATTGCAACACAATTCTCTGAAACGCACAGACTGTTATTATTCTGCACTGCCTTACCATAAGACATCTTGACCGAAGATAAAGGGCTTACGAACATTTTGCCAACATCAAAGTCATTGGCAGGATACAAAAAAGTATCTCCGTCCCACTGGAAAGCAGTATCCGATGCAGTTCCGCCAATACCATATCCGTAAAGGACACTTTCATCAATCGTGTTGCCGTCAGGTGTACCCGTCAGATCCGGTATTAATATCAGAGTGCCGTTCCGATACTGTTTCTGCACACTGTCGAATGAATAAATGATCGTGCCCCCACCTATGGTCACATCATTATACCCGAGGTCTTTCTCTGTCCAGTATGCAGAATTTCCGTCAGGATAATCCGTCTGGGCATACAAATAAAAAACCTGCACAAATAAGGCAATCATTATAAAAATTCTGGAAAACATCTTTACTCATCTATTTTATGAATAACGAACATTCGAATTATGAACAACGAATTATGAAGTGTTTATAACATTAACTTCGACATTCAAATGTTCTATTGTTCTATTGTTCTGTTGTTTCCTAAAAACATTAAATACCTTATACCTTTTATATTCAATATATCTTTGAGATCCTGTAAGTCTTATGGATTGTCAGATCTTTACTTATAACTCTGAGTAAATACATGTTGTTTGTTAATCCATTCAGATCCAGAGCGTACCTGTTCTTTGCCTTTGAGCTTGTTAGCTGAATTGCAGGTAAAACTCTTCTTCCGAGCAGGTCGGTCAGTTCAATCAGCACATCGGTCTCATTTTCAGTAGAATATTCAATAAAAAGATTTTCATTCGCCGGGTTAGGGTAAACCGATATATTAAGATTTTCCGTATCGTTTTCTTCAATTATAGTAACATAATCATAATCAGGCTGCTGAAATCCCTGGGTTATAATATTGCTGCCTGCTGTGTATGTTTCAATGGCAATCTCCCCTAAAGTCCATGATAAAGTATAAGTACCATCTGTAAAAAAATCTCCTGCATTAGCTATTACATAGGGGGATATGGATTGTGAAGCAGCGATCTTTACTATTACTGCCAGCAGCGAAGTAGTTAATATTTTCTTCATCGTAAAACTATATTTTAAAAATTGCTGAAAACTATATGTTATCTTAATTAATAGACACCCATAATATAAAAAGGTTGCCTCCGGTTAAATCGAAAATTTCAAATCCCAAGTCCCAAGCTCAAGCTGGCGCGGAGATGCTTTCCGTGCCTTATTCCCCTATATACCTTATATACCTTATATACCCTATATACCCTATATACCCTATATACCCTATATACCCTATATACTTTATATACCTTATATACCTTATATACCTTATATACCTTATATACCTTATATACCTTATTCCCCCTATAACCTCCTCCCCGGATATGCTTTTAATCCCTGTTCGAGTGCAACCATCGCTTTTCTGAGGTCATCAATCTTAAGCACATAAGCTATCCTGACCTCATCTTTCCCCAGTCCGGGAGTGGAATAAAACCCGGAAGCAGGCGCCATCATCACTGTCTGGTTCTCATATTCGAACTCACTGAGCATCCATTTGCAGAAATCATCAGTGTCATCAACCGGCAACCTGACAATACTGTAAAAAGCGCCTTTTGGCATCGGGCAATAAACACCCTCCATATCATTCAGTGCTTTCACCATAAAATCGCGCCTCTCAATATATTCATTATACACCTCGTCAAAATATTCCTTTGGCGTATCCAGTGCTGCTTCGCCGAGTATTTGTCCCAGTGATGGCGGGCTAAGCCTTGCCTGCGCAAATTTAAGGGCTGTGCTTATAATATCCTTGTTCTTTGTGACAAGCGCACCAATTCTGACCCCGCATGCACTATATCTTTTTGATACGGAATCCAACATTATCACATTATTCTCTATCCCTTTCAGGAACATCACAGAATAATGTGTAAGCCCGTCATAACAGAATTCGCGATATACTTCATCTGAAAAAAGATACAGGTCATGATCTTTTATTATATCCCTTAACTTTTCAAGCTCTTCCTGTGAATATAAATATCCGGTCGGGTTATTGGGATTGCATATCATTATGCCTTTTGTTTTCTGATCGATCAGCCTATCGAATTCTTCTATCGGCGGTAAAGCAAAGCTGTCCTCAATTTTTGTAGTGATAGGTTTAACATTTATTCCTGCTGATACTGCAAAACCGTTATAATTAGTATAGAACGGCTCAGGGACTATCACCTCATCTCCCGGATTAAGGCATGACAGAAAGGCAAAAAGTATGGCTTCCGATCCGCCGGTAGTGATCAGCATTTCCGTATGATCAACGTCAATGCCTATTTTCCTGTAGAACTCGGCAAGTTTTCTCCTGTAAGATTCTATGCCTGCAGAATGGCTGTATTCAATTACTTTATCTTCCATGTTCTTAACTGCATTAAGAGAATCACACGGAGTGGAGATATCGGGCTGACCAATATTCAGGTGATACACTTTTCTGCCTCTGCGTTTTGCCTCTTCAGCGTAAGGCACAAGTTTTCTTATTGGTGATGCAGGCATTATGCTGCCTCTTTCTGAAATTCCTGGCATAATAATAATATTTATTGTTCCTCAATCTTTCTTCGTCCACCGTAGCTTTATGCGAAGGTGGATCAATCCCTGCCATCTCCCGGCTGTTAATTCCGGGGTGGTGTTTTCGGCGGTGGTGGCTTTTTTGGTACCGGTTTACCCCCCTCGACTTTCCCCTTAATAGTTAATTTAACAGGAGAATTTTTTGCATTTGAATAAACTGTTATTGTTTTTGAAAAATTCCCTGTTCTCTTTCTGGTATTATATTTAACAGTTATTGTTCCTTTGCCCCTTTTTTTTATCGGCTCTTTCGGGCACACGGGCACAGAGCAACCTCAGGTACTGCGGCATCGTGAAATGACCAGCGGTTTTTTGCCTTTATTCTTAAAATGAAACTCACACTGGCCCGGATCACCCTTTTTGATCGTACCAAAATCATAGACAATCTCCTCAAAAACCATTGCAGGAGCTTTTTTATCCTCTTTAACTTCCTGCTCCTGTTTTTTTTGTACCGAAACAGGTTTTGTCTGAGAATAGGAAAAAGAAAACAAAAAGGCAAGTATGCAGCTTATCAATAGTACTTTTTTCATAATCATTCTTTAAAAAAAATAAAATATCCGCTAAGTTACAAATATGTTTTATGATTTCCCCTTTTTTCCACCCTTTCCGGAAACAACTTTCCCTTTTATAGTAAGTTTTGAGGGTGAATTTTTCGCATTTGAATATACAATAATGGTTTTTGTAAAACTCCCTATTCTCTTTGTATTATACTTAATAACGATCTTCTTTTTTTCACCTTTCATAACAGGCTGCTGCGGGCATTTAGGAACCGTGCAGCCACATGTTGACTTGCAATTAGTTAAAATCAAAGGACTCTTTCCTGTATTTTTAAAAATAAATTCACAAGTACCATCAGAATTTTTCTCAATTGTGCCGTAATCATAGATCATCTTCTCGAAAGTGATCTCCGGAGCACCTTTCTGTGCAGAAACAAATTGCTCAAAACCAAATACAGGTAGAAGAAAAAATATCAGTAGTATTTTAATACGTTTCATAATTATCAGATAATTAATAATACTAAATTAATCATATACTATGTAATAATAACAAAAATTACAGATGTTTTTCGATATAATTCGCCTTTTGTAGTGCAAAAGTTATACCATATTACATTGCTACGCCATGAAGTGTGTCCGCCAGTCGGCGGATTCTACTTCATGGTTCAATTGCTCAATTGTTCGATTGTTGTTATTTTTGCCTGTAATTAATATGACAAAAATAATTATCATACTGGTTCTTTTCTTTACATTACCTTATCTGGTTTATTCACAGATGGTAAATATTGAAAAGAAGAGGATTGGTAGTAAAGGATCCGGGCTTCAGGGGAGTGTTGACCTTTCCTTGACAATAAAAGAATATAATGATGAGATCATACAGGGAAAAACAAATATCCGGCTTCAGTATCACAAAAAAAGGAGTACGTTCCTGATCTTCAATGAGATCAGCCTGATACAGATAAATGATGTAAGGTATCTGAATGAAGGATTCGAACATTTCAGGTATAATTATGATTTTCCGAACGACTGGCTGGTCGGCGAATTTTTTCTGCAGCATCAATATAATGCACCCAAAAAAATAGACAACAGGGTACTGGTAGGGATAGGTCCGAGGTTCAAAATAATTGACAGGGACTCCCTGGGCTTGTTTTTCGGCCCCTTGTCCGTTTATGAATATGAACAGCTTATGGAAGGTCTTGGAGAGACCAACAGGCTGCGTTTGAGCAGTTATATTTCCTTCAGGTATATTTTCAGCAAACTCCTGTCATTTAATAATATCACTTATTATCAGCCTGACTATGGAAATTTGAATGATTATAAGATAGCTACGGAAAACAACCTGTTTTTCAATATTGGCAAAGGATTTAGCTTTAAGGTCTCATTTAAGCTGACCTATGACTCCGATCCTCCCGAAGGGGTCACAGACCTTTTCTACAGCCTGGAGAACGGACTGAAATATTCATTTTGATCTTATTAAAATTTTCAGAATTCATTATTCCCGAAAAATATAGAAATTAAAAATTTCTTATTTTTCGGAACTGCCGACTGATCTGCTTTCCCCAAATCACGGTATTTCCCCTAAAATAGCACCTGTTCGTTAAAAAAACATATAATTTCATCAATCCAGGTGTTGAATTTTTTCATACCTTCGTATATATCACAGCATACTTAACCCTATAATAGAAATAAAGGACATTAATGTCGTTTATACAAATGTTGAACTAAACCGCAAAGCGGTAGTATACTTTACTTTTAGTATCTTTCCTTTTTGTTTATTAACCATTAAAATTTAAGTTATGAAAAAAAAATTTACGTCAGTTAATGACGCAGGAG
>Ga0180433_10001327_pt1 | contig 41444 bp, 55 predicted proteins | sample SS_ome_8_FD_132980 | JGI IMG/M metagenome (GOLD analysis project Ga0180433, IMG submission 132980) | Hypersaline lake sediment archaeal communities from the Salton Sea, California, USA - SS_1_D_1 metaG | ecosystem: Environmental > Aquatic > Non-marine Saline and Alkaline > Hypersaline >...
AAAATTAAATAATAGAAGTAAACCAGATTATATAACTACAGATGATGTAGAATACGAACCAGATAAAAATGAATAGGAGATTAAAAATGACTATTGAAGAATTTTTAGAACAACATAATTACGCTCCCTATGATGATGTTGAGTTAGCTCAAATCGCTACTGATGTTGATGGTGTTATTGGAGAAACTGCCGAAAATTTTTTGAATATAAGAGATGAATTTTATATGTTATTAGATGATATAGGATATAAAAGAGGATAGGAATGAAATTATTAATATTTAGCGATTTCCATTTTCGTGGCATCAATCCAAGAAGCCGAATTGATAATTATTATCAATCGTGTCTTCAAAAATTTGAAGAAATTCTTTCTTTAAGCAAAAAATGCGATTCTATTATTTCAGTTGGAGATTTTTTAGATAGTCCAGTTGTAGCAAACACAATTGTTGATGATTTGTTGGATAGAATTGACGCAAATAAAAAAGATTTTTACGTTCTCTTTGGAAATCATGAGCTTCAAAATTATAATTTGGATGCATCAAAAGCAACAAGTTTAGCTCACATGATTAGACGTTCAAAATATGTAAAACATTTAGAAGAATTGGAAGATAAAAATATTTATATTAAAGGTTATGATTGTTCTTTTGAAAATGAATACAAATTAAAAGAAGAAGGATTAGTTCATAATTCAGAAAAAAAGAGTATCTCTTTTATCCATCAATTTGTAACTATTAAACCTTTTATTCAAAGTGTGGCTCATGTAGTAGCTAAAGATATTAAAACAAATTATGATATTATTTGGAATAGTCATTATCATACTCAATTTGATGAAGTAATAAATGGTTGTCGATTTATTAATATAGGTTCTACTGGAAGAAGTTCGATTAATGAACAACATTATCCTCAAGTAGCTATAATAGACACAGATGCTTTAGAATTAGAAAAAATTAAATTAAAATCTGCAAAAAAAGTAGAAGAAATTTTTGACTTAGAGAAGTATCAGGAATTAAAAGAAAATGAAAAATCAATTGACAATTTTATTGCTTCATTAAATTCAGCAACTTGGCAAGCATCTGATTTAAATTCTCAAATTGAAATAATTGGGAAAGAACAAAAAGTAGATAAACAAATCATTGATTACATTAAAAATAAAATAAAGGAAATTAAATAAGGAATTAATTATGACTTGCATAGCTGGATATATAGATAAAAAAACAAAAACAACTTATATGGGAGCAGATACCGCAGGTGTAAGTGGTTATATAATTTCAAGGCGAAAAGATTCAAAAATATTTTCTCGAACAAATCCTTATGGAAATAGTATGTTAATTGGATTTACTGGTTCTTTTAGAATGGGTCAACTTTTAAGATATAAATTAACTATCCCAAAACATATAAAAAATATAGATACTTATGAATATATGTGTACTTATTTTATTGATGAAGTAAAAAATATATTAACAGAAAATGGATTTACAAAAATAGTAAATAATCAAAATGAAATTGGTAAATTTTTAGTAGCATATAATCAAAGATTATTTATAATTGATTCAGATTTACAAGTAGGAGAAAGTCAATTAAATTATAATGCATGTGGTAGTGGTGGAGATATTGCTTTAGCTTCTATGAGAACCTTAGATAATTATAGTAAAGAAAATTATTCAGGAGAAGCAATAATAAACACTGCTTTACAAGTTTCAGAAGATTTTTGTAGTTCGGTTCGAAAACCTTTTGTAATATTATCATTAAAAGAGGAAGATAATGTCTAATTCAAATGGTGTAATTAAATGTCCTCATTGTGGAAAGTGTTTTTTAGATAATACAAATATTGTGTGTCCTTTTTGTAAAAAAAATTTAAATAAATTGCCAGATTTTTTGGGGGATTTTTTTGGTACTCAAAATAATCCTTTTCAAGATTTTACTAATCAAGGAGATAGTGATGAATTATATTAAAACAATAAATGATCTTCAAAAGAAGATTGAAAATAATAAACTTGAACAAGCTAAATTACAAGAAAGAGAAGAAAATTTAAAAGAAGAAAGAAAAAAAATTGTCGATGAATTAAAAGTTTATGAAATAAGCGAAAATGATTTAGAGGGAGAGATTAAAAGACTTGAAGAAGAAGTTGAAACAGAATTAAAGAAATGCGAGAAATTATTAAATGAATAATTTAGCTATTAAAATTTGTTTAATTTCTTATATTATATATTTAAGTTTTAAAGAAAGAAATTTTAAACTTTATTTTAAGTGTAAAAAATATAAATATTTATGGATTTTATTTAAATCAAATTTTTTAGAATATTGGGAAAATATATGATTAATATTGATATTAAAAAACAAATTCAAATTTTAGAATCTGAAGTTAATTCTTTAAAAGGGAAAACTGAATTATTAAATAAGCAACTTGAAGATTCTATAATTAAACAAAAAGATTTACAATCTCAACAAATTTTAAACCAAAAAAGTACAGAACTTCTACATCTTGTTAAAAAAATCACACAAGACAAGATTAAAGAAATGTTTGAAAATGTAGTAACAGAAGCATTAAATTATATTTATCAAAGCAATGATTATAAATTTGAACTTGAGTTTGATAAAAGAGGATCACTTCCGACTCTAAAGTTTAATGTTAAAACACCTGAAATGCAAGAAAATCATGATATTTTATCTGTATCTGCTGGTGGTAATAGAGATATTATAGCCTTAGCATTAAGATTTGTTCTTTTAGAAGTTTCAAAAATGCCAGGATTCTTAATTCTGGATGAACCCATACGAAGACTTGATAATGAAGAAACCATCAATCAAACAATGAAATTTATTAAAGAATTACAAACAAGAACTAAGAGACAAATAATCATTATTGCTCATGAACAAGAAGTTGTTGATAATGCAGATAATTCAATTACTATACCTAAAAAAAATCAAAAATTAATATCTAATAATAAAATGGAGATTAAAAATGTTAAACCAAAACGAAAAAGAGGTAGACCCAAGAAAAAATGAAGAAATAAAAATTGGAGATAAAGTTTATTATTTGAATGAAAATAATGAAGAAACCGAAGGAATAATAAACAATATTGGTTATATTATAGATAAAAAAATATATTTTAAAGAACAACTTAGTAAAGAAAAAGAAACATTAAAAAAGAACATATTGATAAAACAAATAAATAATTTAGAGATATATTTAGATGAATTAAAGAAACGATTGGAGAAATTAAATGATAAAGAAAATTAAAAATTATATACAAAAATTTAAACAGAAAAATGAACAAAAAGATAAATTAAAAAATGCACAAGAATATTATAAAATATTACAAAGCGGAGCTTTATTTTTAAAATTTATTGAACAAGATTTAGCACAGATGAAAAAACAACAAGTTAATCGACAACTAAGACGCAGATTTGATAAATCGTTACATGAAAAAGGCAAATTTAGTAAAGAAATGATAGAACATTATTCAATTAAAGTAAATAATATTTTAAATTATATTAATGAACAATTAAATTCTTCTAAAAAGAAAGAAAAGAAGAATGTTTAAAAGATGCATTATCATAGGTTCAGGAAATTCACTCACAGAAGGTTTTGAAAAAAACCTTCCCAAACTTCTACAAAACGAAATTGTTTTTACTATAAATGAAGAATTTCGTTTTTTTAAATCAACATTAACTACTTTTGTAGATTGGACTTTTTATAAATGTCGTTACAATTTATTAAAATATCATCCTATGGTTGTTGGCAGATGGGATCATCATATTAAAAATAAAGAATATTGTTGTGAAATATTGCCTCAACTTATTTTATTACCTTCTTGTTCAAAATATTTAGGGCAAGATTCATGGAAAAAAGGTTTTTATACTGGTAAATTATCTGGTTTATTTACTTTAACATTTGCAATAGCCTTAGGCTTTGAAAAGATTTTTCTTTTAGGCTTTGATTGTAAAAGCATTAATGGGAAAACTCATCATTATGAAGGAATTTCTGGTTTTGGTCAATTTGTTGAGGAAAATGGAAAACCTAGAAATAGAATGGGTAAAAAAAATGGGATATATAATACAGGAATTTTTAATAAAAAGAAAAAGGACTTTAATCAAGATATTTGGGACAACTATAAGCCAGAATTAGAAAAAATTCAAATTTATAATGTATCTTCAGATTCTATAATAGATACATTTCCAAAAATAACTTATGATGATTTTATTGTAAAAATAAAAGAGAATTCTTCAAATATTAATCAAGATTTAATCAGAAAAGAAATTAAAAAACATATTATAAAACATGTTCAATTTGATAAAAATAATTATTATTTTAATAATTAGTATTTTTATAAGTACTTTATTAATACCTTTATTTATTGTTCTAATAATAGAAAAAAAATGTAATTTTAAAACAATTAAAAAAATTTATAAATTATGGTTAAATTAAAATGTAAAAAATGTAAACGTAGTATTCCAAATAAAAAATATTTAACAAAAAATGGATGTATATGGTGTGATTCTAAATATAGGGGGGAAAAATGAGTAACATTAAAAAAATTTGGGGCGAATTAAATAATGTTTTTTTACATCGACAAGTAAAGATAGATATTTTAACTTTAGAAAAAAATACAGGATGTTCAATACACTTTCATGAACATAAAATTAATAGATTTTGTTTAATTAGAGGAAAAGTAAAAATAAAAACAGATTTAGGTGAAAAACTATTAAAAAAGAATGAAGTTTTTGATGTTTATCCAAAAACAACCCATCAATTTATTGCTTTACAAAATTCTATATTAATAGAAATTGCTTTTGTTGATACTGGAGTTCTTGAAGAAAAAGATATTATTCGAAAAGTGCAAGGTGGTAAATTTATTAAAGGGAAATTTTATACTTTAAATAAATTAAAAAAAGAAAATTGGAACGCTATAAAAAATATTAAATAATCATGAATGATAAAAGATTGTATTCAGGCGAAAGATTAATTAAAAGTACTTTAAAAGATTTAACTGCATATCAACTATATAGATATGTAAGTGCTTATAAATATATTTCTTCTTCTGATATTGTTGGAGATTTAGGTTGCGGTGTAGGTAGTGGCAGTTATTTATTGGCTAAAAAAGCTAAGAAAGTGATAGGATTTGATAATAGTTCAGATGCAATTCAATATGCAAGAAAATATTGGATAAAAGATAATATTAAGTATTGTTGCCAAGATATTTTAAATATTGATTATAAATTTGATATTGTTGTTTGTAATGAAGTAATTGAACACATTAAACATCCAAATAAATTATTTCAACTTTTTTCAAAAATCGTTAAATCTTATTTAATCTTTTCTATCCCTACCCCCAATCAAAAACAGAAAAATAAATTTCATATAAAACATTATTTACCAAGTGAAATAAAAAAATTTTTAAAAGATAATTCATTTAAATTAATTCGCTTTGATGGAATGAACTTACCGTTTTATGTAGCAAAAAGGATTATAGAATGAGGGATCTTACTTCTGAACTAACCGTATTTGTTATAGCTATTGAAAAAAGTTTGAATTATGATCAATGTTTACAGGCATTGGAAAATCAAACTGTTAAATTTCAATTAAAACAAATATTAAATGTTCAACCAATGAATGAAGCATTTAATCAAATGATTTATCAATGTGATACTCCATATTTTATTCAAATTGATGAAGATTTTATTTTGTATAAAAATGCTATTGAATTGATGTATGATAACATGAAAAATTTAGATGCTTCTAAATATGCTTCTGCTCATTTTAAATTAAGAGATGTTTTTTTAAATACTATTATTGGAAGTGCTGTTATTTATAATTATAATATTATTAAAGATTTTCATTGGAAAAATGTAATGGCATGTGATAACGAACAAAGGATACGATTAAAAGAAGCTAATTATTTATATCAAATTTATAGTAGTGTTATTGGATTACATCATCCTAATTGGACAATCAAATCAATTTTTAAAAGATTTTGTAATAAAGGAGCAAAAGAAGAGCAATTAAATATTGATAAAAATTGCTTACAGGTTTTACTTAAAAAAATTAAAGAAAACTGTAATGAACTTAATTTATTTGCGTTTCTTGGATATATTACAGGAATTTTAGTTGATAAAGATAGAACTGAAGAAAGAAATTATTTTGATTATGTATCAACAGAATTTCTTAAACTATATAATATATTTCAAAACTTAGGTCAAATAAATACTTATGTTGAATTTATTTCGCCAACTAAAAATGCTATTTTACAAAGTTTAAGTGATTATTTAACAATTGAATTTGAAACTGATATTGAAAAAATTAAAAATTCAAAAAAAAGTTTATTAATTTGGAATCCTATATCTTATATTAGAAATAATAAACATCAGTGGAAAAAAGAATTATGTGACTATTTTATTAATAATAATAAAAATATTTATACAGTTGAAAGAGGAGCATTGCCTAATACTATTTTCATTGATAAGTATGGTTTTTTAACAGATAGTCAAAGTTATAATAAATTTTATTGGGATATAATTTTAAATGATCAACAAAAAAATAAAATTATTAAATATATAAACAAATTTATTCACAATTATAATACATTAGAACCTCAATCAACAATAAGATTATCTAAAGAAAATTTTTATAAAAAATATAATTTAAAAAATGAAGATAAAATTATTTTTATTCCTTTGCAAGTAGTAGATGATACTGTTACTTTATTATGGTGTGATTGGGTTAAAAGTATAGAAAATTTTTATAATATTATTAATTATTTGGCTGAGGATTGCTCAAATATTAAATTTTTAGTTAAAAATCATCCAATCCAATTAGCAAGAGATAATAAATATTTCACATCAAATCAATTAAATATTATTAATGTTGATGATTCACATTATAAAGATTGCGTTGCTTATTCTGATGCTGTTATTACAGTTAATTCTAGTGTTGGGTTGCAAGCGATGATGTGGCAAAAACCAACTCTTATTTTAGGCAAAAGTTTTTATCAATTCAATGAAATTAATCAAAAAATTAATGATTATGAAGAATTAAAAAATGCTATTCAAAATGAAGATTATATTCAACCCAATTTAGAAAAAATTTATAGATTTTTATATTATTTAAAATATAATTATTATTCGAATTGTCAACTTATTAAAACAGGGATTAATTCAACAAAAATCGAGAAAGTTGAACGAATCGTTTATGAACATCCATCAACATTAGAAAAAATTATTATTAATTCGAATATTATTGAATCTTTGTTAGAAAAACTTATTATCAACAATATTGATTTTTGGTTGCTGGAAGAATCTTGTTATCAAATTGTTTTAAAACATAATTTTAATTTAGAAAATTTAATTGTTGGTGTTAAAGATTTGGAAACAAAAAATAACATTGAATTATTAGATAATCGAATTATTGTTAATATTGATCCAAATCAAAAAACAAAATGGATAAATATTAAAGATTTTCAATTACAAATACCATTTCCAATTATTAAATATTTAGAAAATTTTAAACATATGGATTGGGATATATTGAGGAGAGAAAAATGAAAATAATTATTTGTGGTGGTTATGGAAATAATAATTTAGGCGACGATGCCCAATTATTAAATAACTGTATTTTATTTAGAAAAAATAATTTAACAGATATTAAAATTATTTCACATAGAGAATATATCGCTGATTTGTGCGGATTTTCAACAATAAGTTCATTCCGAAATGATTTTAAAAATAATAAAGATAATAATTATTTATTACAGAAATTTTCTGAAATCATATATGAAAAAAATATATCTCAAGAAACATCTAAAATTGTTAATGAAATAAAAAATTCTGATGTGCTGTTTATGTCGGGAAGCGGAACATTAAATACAAGAAATTGTTATGGAATGTTATTGGCACTTCTTCCTATTGTTATTGCTCTTAAACACAAAAAACGAGTTATTTTATCTGGTCAAGGATTTTCTCCAATGAATAACCCTGATTTAGAAAAAATACTCGTAGAAGCATTAAATCAATGTGAATTAATTTCAATTAGAGATTTTGAAGATGGCTATAATATTTTAAAAAGAATCGGAGTAAAGGAAAATCTAATTCATATTGGAATAGATGATGCCTTTACTTTACCTAAAAATAAAATGTTATATAATATTCCAAATAATGCAATAGCTATTAATGTATCTTATTATTTAACTTCAAATTTATATCATGTTTTTTCAGACTTAGCTGATAAATTAGTTGAACAAAATTATTATCCTATTTTTAATTATTTTTATTCAAAAGATAAAGAAGCGATTGAAAAATGTACAACAAAATATCCTATTATCGGTTTTGACAATCCCATGTCAGCAAAATCATTTTTTTCAAAATGTCAAGCGGTGATTGGTATGCGTTATCATTCTGCAATTTTAAGTTTAGGAGCAAAAACTCCTGTAATTAATATTTATATTAATAAATATCAAAAAGCTAAGTTTGATGCAATAAATTCAAAAGAAATAATTGTTCCTTGTTTAGATGGAACGAATATTACAGTAAAAGAAATAATGGATAACCTTACTTATAGAAATTCGAATAAGATAAATACTCTTTATGAAAATTGGAAAGATAAAGGAAATTATGCAATTCAATATTTAACTCAACAATCAAAAAAAGAATCGTCTCTTTTAAAACTTATAAAAAAAAGACGAAGTGTTCGTAAATTTAAAAAAGATTCTATTTCACAATCTGATTTGTTAGAATTAGTTGAAGCTGGTATTTATGCACCTTCTGGTTCAAATACTCAATGTTATCGCTTTAAAATTATAACAGATAAAAAAGATATTGAATTTTTGGCTAAAAATAAAATTAAAATTGTAAATAATGCATCTGCTATTATTTTAATTGTTGCTGATTTATCAGTTTGCTCTTATCTTAATACAAAAAGAGCAGATATTTTTAATAAACTTCCATATCAAGATTGTGCTATGGCAATGCAAAATATTTGTCTTTTAGCTGAAGAAAAGGGCATTGGTCAATGTATTATACATTTATCAAAAGAATGGTGGAGTAATCAGTTAATTAAAGATTATTTTAATTTAAAGGAATATCATGAATTGCAGGGAATGATTTTGCTAGGTTATCCAAATGAAGCTATAAATTATGAAACCATTACTCATGCAGGAAGACCAATTAAAAGAAAATTAATAGAGGATTATTTACTTTGAGAAATGAAATATTAAGAAAACGTATAATTCGTTTAATAGCAATAAGTTATGCAATAAATGAATATGACCTATATTTAATAGATGAAAAAATTGGTGATTTAGAACAATTACTTACTTTGATAGAAAATAACGAATTAAAAACAATTCAATAAATCGCTCATAATTAATCTATATTAAACGATTAAAGAAAAATGATATGTAGCTACGACTAATGTTTTAATCGTTGATTTTTGATAGAGAAAACTATACAAATCGCTACTAAAATAAAGAGGTTCTAATGGTTAAAATAGGGATTATTATAACCGCTTTTGAAAGAAAAGAACTCTTAACTAAATGTTTAGATTCTTTAAATAAATTTAAACCTTCTAATTGTGAAATTATTGTTGTTGATCAATCAAAAGAATATAATGGTGATTGGATATGTGGCTGTCGTTATTATAAAGTTCCTTTTGATTCTGGATTAAGTTATTGTAGAAATTATGGTGTTCAAAAAGCCAAAGAATTAGGGTGTGATTATGTTTTAATAGGTTCAGATTCTTTTTTATTTAATGAGTCAATTCAGAAAATAGACAAAATTGTAGATTTATTGAAATCATCTAATCATTCTTTTTGTGGATTTGAACTTATAAATACAATTTGTGGATGGGAAGCAAAAATGAAATTAATAGAAAATCAAGCATTTGAATTAGATTTTATTGATAAAAAAGAACCTCATCAAATTATAAATAATATTCCTTTTTGGAATGTCGATATTTGTCGAAATTTTTTTCTTGCAAAAATAGATATATTATTAAATGTTAAATGGGATGAAAATCTAAAGTTGCGTGAGCATGAGGATGAATTTATGAGAATTAAACAATTGGGTTATAAAGGGCTTTGGACAAATTATATTATCGCAGAAAAAATGACGGATAGACCAAATGAATATAAACAATTAAGAGATAAAAATATAAGAGAAGGTTTAATTTATTTACAAAAAAAATGGAATATTAATAAATGGGTTAAATATATAAATTTAAATAAAGCTAAAGAATTTTATGAAAAATAGAATAAATGTTATTTATTATTATTGTTCTCATTTTGATATTAAACCAATATGGTATATTAATTCTAATACATATATATTTTATTGTGAAGAATGTAACAGTTTTATTTTAAAAGAACTTTAAAAAATATTATGCTAGAACAAATTTATGGATGGATAGGAAATTTAGGATTTATTTTGGGGGCTATTTTATTTGCTAAAAAAAATAAACTAGGATTCATTATGCAAATTATAGCCAATTTATTTTATGTATTACAATCAATATTAATGAATAATTTTTCTCTTTTATTATTGTCAGTTATTTTAATATTAATTAATATTTATGGTTATTTTAAGTGGAATCAAAAAAGGAATAAATTATGTATAAAATAATTTTTGAAGATAATACAATTTTTAATGGTGGGCATCCAGGAGATTCAAAATGGAATGATATGCCTAACAAAAAAATTAAAAAATTAGAATATAATATAGGAAAATACATTATTGTTTTAGAAAATTTTGAAGCATATAATCATATAATTGAATATTCTTATACATTAAGTAAAAATAATTCTAATATTATTCGTATATTAATAATAGGGAAATTTGATAAAATATTTTATTCAATTATTATTGATATAAAAAATAAAAAAATATTTTTAAAAAAATCACGACAAATTGAAAAATATACAGGTTGGAAAATGGGAGAAAAGGGAATTAAACCCATTATAAAAAAGGAAATAATAAATGTTTGAAGTTTATTTTAATGATGGAAGTATGTTTTCTTCTGGTTATCATAATCTTAATAAATTTATAGAAATATCAGATAATAAATTAATTACTCAAATGAAAGTTAATATTATTTTAACTACGCAAGGAATAGTTAAAAATTATTATTCTGTAAAATATATATTAAGAAATTTTGAAAAATATGGGTTAATTAGATATTATCATAATCCAAATGATAAATTTAAAAATTTTAAATTTATTAGATTTATAGGTAAAAATTCTTTTGATAATAATTTTAGTTTATTAGAATTAGTACCTCCAAATAATATTATTATTTCTACTATATCTATTAACGAATCTTTAAATAAATTGCCTATTGTTTGGAAAAAAGGAATAATTAATAATAAATCGGAAATAAAAATTATTAGGAATTAATAGTTCTGCTAGGTCGAGTTTGATATATAAATTTAACTTTTGGGGGGTTTAATTCATCTCTATTGGGATCATCAGTTCTTCTAATAACTATTCCAGCATGTAAATACAAAACTTCTTCTTTAATTTCATAAGTAATACTTTTACTAAAATCATTAGTTCCTTTATAGTATCCTATACTTGGATTCTTGTCTTCACTAAATATAAATCTACAGGAAATCATAGGTAATATTTCTTTTAATAAATTTTCTATTTCTAAGCTAGAATCAGTTAATGTCATTAATTGAATATCCCACGCTTTAATAATTGCATGAGTAATTATGTCTCCTCTATTATAAAAATGATATTTTTTGGTTTCTATTACATTCATATCTTCATATTCGGTTTCATATTCACTAAGATATTGATAGCCATAAGATCTTTGTAAGGTAGCTTTTAAATTTTTTTGATTAAAAATAATAATATTCTTATCTTCTTTTATATTATAAGAATTAAGAATCATATTATCCCATAATTTACTTATTTTATATTTATCAGTAATATCCATAATTATAATTTTTGAATAAAAGTGTTTTCAGTATTATATTGAGAAGGCATATAAAGTTGAGCCTTTATTTCTATATCTTCATATTCAGCTTCATAATATTGTAAACTATTAAAATCTTGTCTTTGCATTTTTTTATTTGCAGGAGCTGAAATAGCTATTTGTCCTTTTAATTGAATTTCATATAAATTATCATCTTTTTTTATGAAATTCATATTATGATGAGAAGAAACAGAAAAATCATGATAAACTAATACCCATGCTTGATAAGGGGCTACATTTCTTATCCATACATTAGGTCTTTTATCTGACAAAACTAATTCTAAAGAAGGTGGATTATCATCAGCCCCTTCATATACATTACTCCAATAAGTTTCTACAAAATCTCTAGCTTTTTCATAACTATTCCATCCGCCTAATGAAACCGCATCTTGAAAATTTCTATTAGATATAGGATTCCAATAGGATTCTGTTTTAAAATAATCCCCAGATCCATTATCTAAATAATATTCTATTCTATTATCAAAACCTATTAATCCATAACCGCAGGGTAAAAAATTTTCTGGAGAAATTCCTTCTACAATTGGAACAGGATATTCAAGATTAGCTAATCCATATCCAGTACCATCATTTCCAATAAATTCCCATACATGGTTTGTTGTAGTATAATAACACCCTCCAGCATAATGATAAGTTGCTGTTGTAGGAGTATAAATATAACAACCTACTGGCTGAGGAGCTAAAGGAGTCGCCCAATTAGCACCTGAAAATATGTCACATTCATCCTCAATCATTTGAACTATAGTACGATATGTAATACCATACCACATATATCCTTGAATTCTTATTTCTTCATCAGTCACATACATAAAATTTCCGGCAGTGATTAATTTTGTGTCTGATTCTGGAGTTGTTTTTATCAATATTTTTGGTTCTAAAAACTGTAAATCATCTTCGTTGGCATTAAAAGTTACAGTGAAATTATAATCTAAAGTTTGAGCCATTTCCATACCTTTAAAAGGCACTGTGGTTTTATAATTAGATGTAGTATTAGCACTTAATATTGACCAATCAGATTCCCAAACTAATTTATTAACATCTGTAAAAGAAGGCAAATGTAAAACAGAATAATTTTTATTGTTTTTCTGTTTTATATTATTAATATTTTCTTTTTCTTTTTGATCTAAATAATCTATTTTATATTTTTTTGGTTTGAATTGCATGAAAAACCGCCTTATTACAAATATATAAATTTAAAGATACTTCTAAATCATCTATTTGAGGTTGAATAAGAGCATAATATTCTAATTTATAACCGTTATTCATTTTAATCCATCTATAAAATTGATTTAAATTTTGCGGGTTTTTACTATATGTGGCTACAGGAACACAATTAAAAATTATTTCTTCTGGAAAATTCAATAAATTAATAAACTCTTTTATAACTTGAAAACTACTATATTGAGACCATATATCCTCTATCCATTGATCTTCAGTAGAACCAGGTAAAAACTCTGTGGGAGATTTTTCTGAAGGTATAGGCACTCCATATCTAGGATATTTGAATATCCACATTTCTCCATCATAACAAGGAACTTGAATATAAGCATTTGAAGGTGAGGGTGTTTCTGAAGAATAAGTTGTAATAGGTCTTGTTGAAATTCCTTGCCATCTATATAAAGTAAAATTTCTAAGTTCTACAGGAATATTTTTGCCGGGTATAGGTATTTTAGAAAAACCTCTATTATAACCTATAGAAAAAGTTTTTTTGTTTTGTTTGAACAAATTAAAATCAATATCAATTTTATTAGCTTTAACATAATTAAATATATAGTCTAATTTTCTTTTAGAAGTGTCGTATTTTTTTCCTGTCATAAATAAAAATCCTTATTATATTTTAACCACCATATTGCCAGGGATTAAGATTGAGTAAGTCAAATCCAGAACCTTTTATATCTTCATCATTAGGTAAATCATATAAATAAGCTTTATGATAACGTCTTTCTGGAAAATTAAATTCGTTTGATTCTTCATCTGGCATTCTATTATTAATTTCTTCAATTTCTTCTTCTGTTTTTTGATTATCTGTTTTTATTTTTACCTTCATATTCAAAGAAGAAATTTCGATAGATTTTATTCCGACTGGAAATCCATTATTTTTATTATAAATATTTTTAGTAGAAGTATTAGTTATATTTATTCTATTTAATAATTTTAAATTATAATAATAATAACCATCAATCATTAAATCAATATCACAAGATGTAACAGGTAAAATATCTCCATTGATATTTATTAATTTCTCATATTCTAATTCTGCTACTTTTTTGGTATATTCTATATGATTATTATATTCTGGTGTTATATTCCACCATCCAAATTCATTCATTTCCCAATAATCATCCGCTTCAATTTGCCCATTTTTTGTGGATATTTCCTTGAATGGTGCTTCTCCTATTTCATAATATCCTAAATCGGTTTCTATATTATCTAATTGTATTTGATAAGCTACATCTATATCAGTAATTATATAATTATCAGTAGTTAATGGAGCTAGAGATTGACCTATAAATTTATTATATTTTTTTTCACTAAAACCAAATTGTCTTGATTTTTTATAAACTAAATCTTCTATATCAACTGTGTAAAAATATTCTCGATTAGGTCTTGGTTGCCAACTACCATTTTTGATAGATTCTACATCTATATTACTATCATAATATTGAAAATATCTTTGTTTTATATTAGTTCCCAAATAAGCTTTGATTCCTTTATATTTATATGGATTTTCTTCATTGGGATCAATATAAGGATTATTAATGCTTATATCCGATATAATAATATCATAAGGAATTAATGATTCATCTAAATTAGATAAAGGCATATTTACTGTATTTTTTTGACTTATTGAATTGTTTAAAGATAAACAATCGACATATATTTCTTCTGATTCACTATTTGTTAATAATTCAGAAATTTTACCAGAAAATTCAGTATGCCCTTGTATTTTAATAATAACATTATTTTGATTTGTTATTTCAGAATAAGTACCATTTTCCATATAATTTAAATTATCGTGTTTTCTTGCTAATCTAAAATTAGCTTTAGATTTTTCTCCTACAACATGATATATACTTATACTTTCTAAATTTACATCGTCTATTTTAATTCCATTGATATATACTTCAAAATCTGTTCTTTTAATTGGTTCATAAGATTCAGTATAAGGATTAGAGATAAGAAATCTAATATCAGTGCTTATATTATTAGTTTGTTCTGTTAATATTCTTATATCTGTTGTAAAATGTTTTTCAAAAATAGTGTTAATAAGAGTAGAAATATTATTTTGTATTTCTAATAACCATCTTAAATCAGTAGATATTTTTTTAGAAATAGAATAATCTAATAATATTATTTCTCCTTCAGTATCATTAGTACCAAATACTAAATTTTGGGATTCATTAGAAAAAGTAGAAGTTAATAAATTATTAGTATCATTAACACTATATAATTCTTGATTTTCAAAATCTGTAAAATCAACTTCTAATATTTTTCCGTTAGCACAACCTATATAAATTTTATTTCTTACTTCATTATAAGTTATAGTTTTTGCATTATTTATTTCATAAAAAGAAGCACTTAGTTCATATAATTCAGCACTTATTGTTGGAAATACACTTAAATCTAATTTGAATAAGGCTGTAGGATATTTAGTCACTCCAATTAAATAATTATCTACTATTATAGTATCAGCTATATCTCTTAAATAAGTAGTGGCTATTAATTCTAAAATATCTGAAACAATTAAATTTTCAGTCTGATTAATTTTTTCTTTTGATAAATTTAAAAATATAGAATCAGATATATTAATAGTTTCTATTTTTTTAATATTAGTTTTTAAAAAAATTGAATCATTTAAATTAATATTCTCATTAAAAATATTAGCAATACCATCTTTAAAATATCCATTATCTGATAAATATAAATAATCAAAATTCTCTTGTTCTAATAATAATCTTAATTCATCTGATAAATCTAATAATTCTGTTTTTGTTAAATCTATATTATATTGTGAATTATCTTGTAAAATAATACCATCTTCAAAATTTACAAAATTATTTGAAATTTCTGCGGAATCTGATATTGAAATATTTTCATTTTTAGTATAATTCCAAGAATAATTAAAAGAATCATTTATATTTAAATTTTCTTCCCCAGTATAAATAGGTAATAAATCTTCTAATGGTAAATTATAAAAAATTAAATCATAAGGTTTATATTCCCCTCTGGCATAAATTAAATTAATATCATCTGAATCTGATTCCATAGCTGTTAAATAAATATCAGGTATTAAATCAGATTGAATTTCTAAACTATCTCTCCATCCACCAGCTATATAAGGTTTAATAGCTACATTTTTAGAATCAGTAATGTATGTTAAAATAGGATAATTTTCTACTTTAGTTAAAGAAAAATCTAAAATATTTTCTTCTAAAATAAAACCTGTATCTATCCAATTACTACCATTCCAATGAATAGCTTTAAGCCCCTGAATTGCTAATCCATCAATAACACTAGCAGGGGATTCTACAGCTCCAATTACCCATATATTATCATCATCAATTTTTATAACACTTAATAAAGAATCTATTATTTTTTCAGAAGCTTCTGTTATATAAATTCCACTATCCCAACTAGAAGAATATTTAAAAAGTTTAATTCTTTCTTGCTGAGAAGAACTTTCTCCACAATGAGAAACAAACCACCATATTTCAGTTCCCACAGGTATCATTCTATGAGCATAGATATTTCCATTATTTCCTACGTCTAGTGTTGTCTCAGCCGACCAATTATCTCCATCATCTGTAGAATAATAATAAGCTATATCGTCAGAACCTTCTATACTTCCAACCCACAAATCTCCATTACTTCTTTTGGTAATAACAGGAAATCTATAACTATCAGTGCTTAAAGTTTTTCTATTGCCAATAGACCAAGATCCTCCTGAAATATATGTTAATTTTCTAAAATAAATTCTTTCAGAGGTAGAATATTGCCAAGAATAAACAATATAAATATCATCATTAGTATCTATAAAACAATCCAAATTTTGAACATCATCTTGATCTGAAACTCCTTCTATTTCTATTATATCACTCCAAGTAGAACCTTCATTGGTTGAAGTTTTATAATATATTCCTTGATTATTTGAACCTGTTTTATGTATTCCAAAATAAATTAAAATATCATCCGAAGATTTTAATAATCGTCTTTGAAAATTTTTCTCAAGTGTTTCTTCAGAATGACTAACATCATGAACATAATTAATTCTTTTTTCTGTATAAAATTGAATTTCACTTAAAAAAACAATACCATTACCATCAGATACATTTAATCTATAAAAACGATAAGCTGTTGTATTTTCTCCCTCTGAAAAATTTTGAAAATTTTTTATATCTTCATCAACCCAATCGGTAACATTAGATTGAATATCTAAATCTGTCCAATTACTATTATCATTAGAACCTTGAAATTTCCAATCCTTAGCAGAATGATCATTTGAATAAAACATTAAAGTATATCTTTTAATAATTTTACTAACACCCACTCCAAAATCATATTTCCACCATCCTGAAGTAGTTCCAAATGAATAATAAGAACTCATAGAACCATCTATAGCATCATAAGGTTCATCCCCACCATTACTTCCATAAGCAGTACCCCCTACTATAGCATGTTCAAAGGGATTTTCTATAGATGCATATGTAAATATTTTATTTCCTTTATATACATCTAATTGTGTGTGATAAAAATTTTGTGCCATAGTGTTATCCTTTAATTAGTAAAAAACACAACATTTAATTTATCAGAATTAGCTCTGCTATGTTGTTCACAACTAGGTCTTAATCCATCATTATTTGTAAAAGCCAAAGGAATACTTCCCCATGTATAAGTTTTTTTATATAAATAACATTTATCATCTGTTTCGGCTGTAAAAAATATATATAAATAATCATTACCGTCTATTCCAGCAGTTATCATTCCGTCATAAATATCACCATCCCATTTTTTTGATAAACTTTCATCATTTTTGATAACATAAAGTTTATTTCCATCAGCTATAAAAATTTGCCATCTATCCCCATTTGAATCTATAACTAAAGTTCCACCATGAGAATCATAACTACTTTGATCGGCTTCATATCCTATTCGTGTTCCATTTTCATCAAAAATCTCAGTTCTTGGATCAAATAAACTTAAAACTTGATGATATAAATAAACATATCCTGTGCTAGGATGAGTATCTATACCAAATAATTTCATAGTATAATTTCCGCTAGTCCCTTCATTGTAATTATTAACACTACTCCAATTATCTCCATCATCTGTAGAATATTGATTTTTAATTATATTTCCACTATCATTATCTGTCCAAAAAACATGTAATCTATTAATAGCTCTATTATAAGTAATCAAAGCTGTTGGTCTATATTCATTAGTAGATTCAGTACTTTCTGAATAAGAAAATATTTCAGTCCAATCTTCCCCACTTCCAGATTTCAATCTTTTTATTTTAATATTATAAGGGGAAGAATTTTTTTCAACATAAGACAGAAAAATATCATCATTTTCTGATTTAGTTAAACATAAATAATAAGGATAATCCACTATAAAAGTTTCATTTAAAATCCATGTACTTCCATTATCATCAGAAGTATGTATTTCTATATTATCAGAATCATTAATATGAACAGCATAAAGAGTCCCATCATTAAGACTAATAATATGTTGTTGACCATAGCCATATTTTGTTTGTATTAATTCTTTAGCATCAGTATCAATTTGATTTGTCATAGTATTTTTCTCCTATGATATACTAATAGTAATACTTACACTTAAATCTGTATCACTATCTACACTTTTTGTTGAAAAGACTAAACGATTTAACATAATAGAACCAGATATAGTTTCAGAATTAAATAATCCTGTTTCAGTTATAGAATATTCTTCTCCAGAACCAAAAGTAAATATTTTTTCATATTTAACTTGATTATTTTCTGGATAAGTAATACTAGCTAATTCTCTAATAATTTCATTCTCTAATTCAATATCAGTTGTTTGAGATCCTGTTGTACCTTCTCCAATAGCAATATGTGAAAAATTAGAAGTTGAAGCCCCGCCAATAAAGTCTCTAATAGCTTGAATTCCTGAAGCAACTATAACATTATGAATTTTTTCTTCACTTTTTATTTCACCTGTTTTTTTATTAATTTCTTTTATTACAGCATTGTATGTTACATTTAATAAATTTACATCTAATTTTTTGTTCATGTTTTTATTCTCCTGTTAAGTAATAATTAATTTTTTATCTTCTCTACTATTTACATCGCCACTTCCATTAAACATTAATTTTATTAATCGTGATTCATTTTCTGTTGTAGTAATCCATAAATTACCATCAACATCGTGATTAATAGTGTTTGTATCTATAACTATAGGCGATAAATTATAATGAATTTCGCTAACATCTTCTAAATTTTTATGATAATCTATAATTAAAGCCTTTGAATTATTATTATTTCCTGGTAATAAAAAATAACAATGATCTCCATAACCCGAACTATGATAACAAGTTAAATCAACAGGTTTTTCATGATAATTTTCATTTGTTATTGTTATAATTTTTACATCGCTCAATGGATTAAATTTAGCTATAGAATATCCAATAATAGGATAATTGGATTCAACTCCAACAAATAATCTTCCTTCAAAAACTTCCATACAAGTAATTTCTTCTACATCTAATTTTACTACAAAATAAACTTGATTAATATCTCTTGGACTTACCTTTCTAATTTCACAATAATTTAAACTATTTTTTTTGAAAGCTATCCAAATATATTCTTGATTAGTACTTATATCTATAGCTATAGCAGAAACTTCAGTTAAGTCAAAATTATATTTTAATACTGTAGGTGACATATAGTTTATTCCTTAATTTGTTGTATATTTACATGATATTACAGGATTTTCTGCTCCTGCAACAGATATTCCAATAGGAATAATTATTTTTAAATTACAATATAAAGTTTTAGCACTGGAAATAGCTCCGTTTCCATTATTTAAATATAAAAAATGCCCACTAGAACTACCCGCTAAAGGATTTCCTATCCAATTTTCTCCAGGTAATCCATCTGTAGTAGTAATACCATAATACCAACTCTGTGAAGGAGTACCTTCTCCTAATGCTATTGCATTTATAGTATTAAGACTATCATTGTCCCAAACTTCTAATACAGGCTCACTTGCTGTTTCTCCATCAAAAACAAAAGCCAAAACATATCGTTTATTTTGGTTACCCATATTATGAATTTCTTTTAATTTACTCGCACTAAAATCCGCTAATAAATATTTACTTACAATAATCTGATTACCAGTTAATTTAATACCTGCTTGATTTAAATCAGAAGAAGACGGTAAAGATTCTCCATCCTTTACAACATCACTTCCATCAGTAAAAATTAAATAATCATTGTATGTATCAATATCTATCCAATCAACACCGCCAGTTCCATATTCTGAATCTGTAGTATCTGCGTTTACAGCTATTGTTAAATTTGTTGCCATTTTTTATCTCCTTACCAACTATTTGCAAGAAATGTTAAACTATAGTATTGTGTTTTTGTTCTTCTGCCCTCTTCAAAAATAATTGGAGAAATTCTTGTGACATTTATTGAATCTTGAGTAGAAGGAGAAGTATCTATTTTTAAAATATATGAAGTATTATATTCAATAGAAGATTTCATCGTATCTATTTGAGATTGTAAATCTGTATAATCTGTTCCTATTAACACTCCTCTTAATCTTAAATCATAAGGATTATCTCCACCAGGAACAACAATTCCTTTAGAACTTCTTAAATTTGTTATTACAACCGAAGATGGATTATCTTCAGGATAATTTGTAGTAATAACATATTCTATATGATAAATCAAAGATGTTCCAGATGAATTATATAATTTAAAACTTGGATACCAAGACATAATATTACTCCTATAATTAGTATTGCTCTATTGCTTTGTTTATTTGTTCGTTTTCTTTTGTGCCTCTAGTTGCTATTTTTCTTCCATATTCTTCAAGAGCTTTTCCAATAACAATATCTTGTTCTTCTGATGATCCATGAACAACAAAAGAACCTGATGCAAAATTAATATTTGTTTTTTGTTCAATCGGCGACAAAGTAGATATGTTTCTTATTTCTTGTCTTTCTAATTCTTTTTTAGTAAGTTTTTCTGTTGGTTCTTTTGTAAAACTTATTGGAAGTTCAAATGGATTTTTTATATTAGTTATTGTTTCACTTTTTGCACCTTCTAATCCAGTTACTCCTATAATTTCTACTTTATTAGGTCGAATAATTTCCATTTTATCAGGCTGTTCAAATCGTGCAAATGCTTGTTGAGCCTTTGAAAATTCCAAAATAACTCTTCCTAAACTATTCGTTATTCCTCTAATAGCCTCTTCTTCAATTTCAATTGTTTCACCGCCAAACAATTCGGGCATTTCAGGCACTCTTTCGCCTTTAAAAAATGATATGGCTTGTTGTTGTTTAAATACATCAGCAAATTCTTTTTTAAATATATCAAGAGCTTCACCACCTTGACGTACAAATATATCAAAATCAACTCCACCTGCTAAAACATCGCTAATTTGTCTAGCCATATCAACACCTTCTGTTTGAGCAATATCAAACAACTTTAATGAAGTACTTCCTAATTTGTTTTGTAATCTTTTCTCTTCGTTAATAGCTTTTTCATATTCTAGTTTACGTTTTGTTTTATTTAAACTATCTTCCTCAATATCCAATTGTTTTATATACAATTTTTCTGCCTTTAATAGTTGAGAATTTGTTGCACCCAATGTTCTTAATCTATCTAATTCAATTCCTAAAACTAAATTTGCTACATTTTGTTCTTCTTTTGTTTGAAGAAGTCTTCTTTTTTCTTTTTCTTCATCATCTATTATATCAGTTTCAATATCAATTTTAGGTTTTATAGATTCACCAGATATAATATTTTCAAGTCTATCAATAACTTTTCTTTTTATGATATTATCATCTATTTGAATTTCGCCCAATTTAATAGATGAAAGTAAATTTTCTAATTCTTCTTTATTTAATTTACCAGTTAATGCTTCATTTATTTTTTGTGAACCCTCTATTGTTTTTTGGACAGCTTCATTATACATATTATCAATTTTTCTTACAAAAGTTCTACTTATTGGAGAAATAGCTTGACCTAATTTATCTAGAGTTTTAATAATAATATTGGTTTCTTTATCTAATTCTCCACTATAACCAAATGTAAACAATTGACCTATATTGTCTGCAATAGTTTGAAGTTTTTTTAATTTAGTATTAATCTTTTCTAAACTATCAGCAAAATCATCCCCACCTGTTACACCAACAATAAATGCTTTTCCAATTTCTTTATTTAAATTATGAAATTGTTCTACTTGTCTATTAATTGTTTCATTAACATCTTTATAAGATTTATCTAATTGCATTACATTGCCAATTACTTGACTATTTTTTAACATTTCTTGTCTTAAAGCTTTTAAAGCCAAAACAGCTTCCATTCCTCTAACCCCACCAAAAAGGTCGCCAATTACTTCTGCTGTTTGCTTAGCAACTTTACTGCCTTCATCCAAACCATTAACAGCAGTTAATACTCTCATAAAAACATCATAAGTTGAATCCATTTCAGGATTAACTTTAACGCCTAAAGTTGATGCTAATTTGTCTAAATTTGTCAATAGTTTAACCACCGAAGTTCTCAAAAGTCGACCTGCACGACTACCTCTTAATCCACCAGTGCTTAATGAAGCTAACAATGAAATAGTTTGTTGAGTTGTAAAATTAGTAGCTTTGGCTGTTCCCGCAAATTTTTCTAAAGATTGTGTAAATTCGTTTAATTCAAAAGCGTTTGATTTCCATAATTCAGAAGTTAATGCCATAGCCTCTGCTATTTGCTCTCCTGCTGGTTTAGCATCTTTGCTTCTATCAACTAAAACTCTCATCGATCTTGAAAATGCATTAGCAGTTTCTTCTGCATCACCAAACATAACAATAGCAGTTTTAGTTGCATATTCAGCACCTTTCATCGAAGTTTCAAAATCAAAACCAACTGTAGAAAATTTATAAAACGCATTTGTTATTTTCTCTACACTTTCTCCAGTTTCAATAGAAAGTTTAGTTACTTCTTCTCTTAATCTTTTAAAATCAGATTCAATTGAAGAGGTTGTTCCCTGTAAAGTTCTTTTTGCTTTTTGTAAAGCTTTATCTTGATCTACAATTGTTTTAAATCCATCTCTTATAGTTCTAAAAGTACCTTGCATCACTGCTCTTAACGCCATCCAAACAGGAATTGTTAATAATGCTCTTGAAGCTAATCTTTTCATATTTTCACCCATAGTCAAAAAGTTTTTTTGAGATTTAGCAGTTTCAATATTAGTTTTTCCAAATTGACTAGTAACATCTTTTAATGAACCAGCAGTTTTATATACTTCTCCATTAAAAGCTGTTTGGGTTTTAGTAAACCCCTTAAAAGAACCATCTGCTGTTTGAATAACAGTTCCTAATTGTGTTATAGTTTGAATTCCTTTTTCGCCTTTAAATGTAATAGGTTTTTCAGAAATTTTATCCAAACTTGTCCCAATAACTCTAGTAGCTCGTTGAAAATCCATAGTTAGAGTTTTAGACATATCAGCATTAACTCGTTCAACTTCTTTAGCTCCTGCTGTAGCTTCAGTTAAATCGCTTATATATTTAATTACATATTCGCTTCCAAGCATAATAAACTATGCAAATTCAACATTAAAATAAGTTTGTTTTCCAGATTTCTTTTTAAACTTATTTTTTTGTTGAAGATGTTCCTCCTTAATTTTTGCTGATTCTAATTCATTCTGTCTTTTTCTATAATACAAAAAAGCATCTACTCGACAATCATTTTCTAAATATTCTTCATCAAGAAAAGGATATTCTTTTTTAGAAATTAAATCATATAAATATGAATAAATTTCACACCAATATAAATGAATAATCTGTAATCCACTTAAATTTACATTGTTGTTAAAAAGTTGAATTCCATTTTCCTTTGAAGCTTTATATAAACTCTGCCAATAAGCTGATTTAGCTAAATTTCTTATACTATGTTCTAAAGTATAATTATTTTGCATTTTAATTTAATTCCTTATTTTACAAATTCTAAAATTGTTTTATATTAAATAATAAATAAGTCATACAAATTAATGCTCTAGTTGCTAATGGCGAATTATCTTTTTGATAATCTTCATAATTTTCCCATACTTTTTCAATTTTATTTTTGTTTATTTTTTCTGTACATGAATAAACTAAATATTCTAAATAAACCGCCTCTAATCTATCCTCTAAAGAAGGTGCTAAATGTGTATTAATTTCTTTTGTTATTTCTTGTAATTCTTCTTGTAATTCGTTTATTTTTTTTATATCTGTTTGTATAGCATTTTTATCTTCACTGAATTTTGGGGCTAATTTTAAATAAAGATTTTTAAATTGTTTTCTAATTTTATTAGCTTCTGCTTCTAATTTATCTAAATCGATAATTTTATTTTTTTTAAGTATTTTTCTTAATTCTTGTTTTGTTTTACAATTAGGTCTTTGAATAAATTCAATTTGTTTTTGACTTCTATAATCTTCTGCTTCAGCTTTTTCCCCTTGACTTGGCATGCGTACCTGATAACATTCTTTATTATAAGTAAAAGGTAATTTATTATCTTGTATCATATAAGATAATTTTTGAATGTCAAAAAGCGTATTTTTAAATTCTTCTAAATTAATTTCTTTAGTATCCATACCTTACTCCTTGTTATATTTTTCGGTTAATTTATCTAAATAATCTTTTGTATAAAAAACATTTGTATAATAAAAATGATTATCTATTTCTAAATTTCGTATAAATTCTGATAAATTTATAATTGATTTTCTTAAATAAGCGACTTCAATTTCTAAATTTTTAAGTCTATCTTTCATAATATATCCTTTTTAAAAATAAAAAAACCTACCCTTGTTTATCGGTAGGTTTTGCAAATTCAACATTAAAATAAGTTAATCCTTGAGAAAACTGCTCAATCATTTGTTGTCTATATCGACCAGATTCAAAAATTTTATTCTTAATTAATTCTTTTAATAATTTAATAATAGATTCTTCATTTAAATCGTTTTGGTTTTTTTGAAATTCTTCAATAATTCTACAAATTTCGCCAGCAAGAACTTTACTACAATGAAATTCTATGCGTTGTAATTGATTTGATGTTATTTGTAACATATTTTCTCCTTACCTTAACTTACCGATTAATAAGTTGGAGGGGAAGAATTTAATCTTCCCCAAATATATTATGACGTAATATCACTTAAAGTTTCAGATATTTTTAAATTATCACTTTGAAGTGTAACACTTTCAGTTTCAAATTCATTAGCATTACCTTCTTCAGGTGTAGCTGTAGTCATAAAAAGACCTGTACTTTTATAACCAATTTTAAAAGATGTTTTAGTTTCATCTTCATAAACTTTAACTCTTAAAATAAGATCATCTTTAAATAATTCAGCGTCTAATACACCAAAATCATTTCCAGCTTGACCCATTAAAATTTCAAAAATAGTAGAATTTTTTACTCTTCCGCCCAAAGATACTGTTACTGTTGCATTTTCAACTTCATTAATAATTTTTTCATTACTACCAATTACAGATTCTTGAATACGATTCAATGTAGCTACAATATTTAAAGAAGTAAGTTTATCTAATTCAACTTCATCACCTGATCCACTTTGTAAAGTAACTGTAACACTATCCGCATCAATAAAATAATCATCAGCATCATTCAAAGAAGTTGGATCACCTGCTGTTCCCCAAGATGAAGCTGTATAATAAATTTTATAAACATCACCTGTAGTAGCTGAAAGAATTTGAAGTATATTCGTTCCATCATTATAAGTATAATCAGTTGTTAAATCTAACTCTTCATTAACAGAACTTCTAGTTCTTACAATTCTTTCAATATATTTACCTGAAACATTGGGATTTTCTGATGGCACTGGGTCATCTAAAGTTATATCATATGCGTCTTCTGAATAACCCGATTCAATTGTTTCTTTTTTATAAATAAAATTTTTATTATCATGTTTTAGAATTCTACAAAAATCACCAGAAAATTCAAATGCTCTTTCCATTCTTGCTTCAGAATCAGCTATATTAATTGATATTGAATCTAAAACCATTTTTGGTGACCAAATTATTTGTTCTAAATCACCATTATAATCATCTTTACCTACAGTAATTATATCAAATTTTGATGAACTAAAATCTGATAAAGTTAAACCACCTACAGGAGTACTAGCTAAATTAGCTAATTTTAAATAAGTGTCTATTGTTCCATATTCTAATTGAGCAGCAGAACTTGAAGTTTCAAGAATTCCCTTATCAACAGCCATCTTATCCTCTCTACCCCATTCATATAATTCTTCAAATGGTTGATTTAATCCATATGAAAATGCTTGAACTCTATCCATATCTCCCGGTGTTACATCTCCATTATATGGATAAATTCTTGGTTTGTTTGCTTTTGTGTGCCTAATACTTTGACTCATTGATTTTTTCCTCCGACTTTATTTTAAAAATATTTAAATTTAACTTACCGATTATAAAACTTTACCTTTAAGATTAGCAACATCTTCACTTAAAGTAATAATTTTTTCTTTCATACATTTTTGTTCATCTTTAATTTCTTTTAAATCATTTGAAACATGCTTCAAATCATTATTTGTTAACTTCACATGAGAAAAGAAATTAAAAGCAATACCTAAAACACTCATCAAAAAAAGATAAAATTTCCAATCCATTAAAAAATTCATTTTTTTAACCTCTCGTATTTAACCAAGTTTTGAGAACCAAGCGATAACGATATTTATCAAATTTATCAAGATTATCCCCTAAATTAACTGGATTACTGGATTGAAAATCTATATTTATATGCCCAGCAAAAGTTTTAATGGGATTTTCAGGATCAGCACTTGGTTCATAAATATAATAATCACAACCATTATTCAGTTTTTCTTCAAGCCAATCCGCTAAATCTACTTCTTGTCCTGGAAGTAATGTTCTTATTTCAACAAAAATCAAAAAAGATTTCATTCTTAGATTGCTTCCTATTTCTAAACGTGTCAACAATTTATCATCACAATAAAGTTGAACTAAAGGCAAATTCCAATTATCTTTTAATTGTTTACCACGATAAACATTTGGAATAACTTGACTACCAGATTCATCTAATAATTTTAAAGAGTCAGATGTTATTTGTGTTTGCAAAAAATCTATCAAAGAATTTTCTAAATTTCTTACAGATTGCCATGTTAGTATTGTCATATTATTTCACCGTAGATAAAACGCTATTTGCTATTTCAGCAATTCTAGCTATTGTTTTCGAAATAAAATTATGCGGTTCAATTGCTCTTTTTGGATTTAATAAATACGCATTAGCATAATCGCCTGTGTATTGAAATCTTCCTGTTCGAAATTCGCTTTGCATTGGTTCTGCTTGTCCAGGGTCAAAATAACCAGTTGACATTGGAGGTATTTTTCTTCCTGATTGAGCAATTCCATATTCTAACCAATGCCAATAGGAACTTTTCTGATTTAAATAATCTATGTTCCCAATCCCATATCCATCTGCTGTTTTCTCCGAAAAAAATGAAGAAGCTAAATTTCCAGTTGAACCAGGTCTTTGAATACTTTCCGCAATTTTATTCCTTATTTCCTTAACAGTCGCTTCAGACATATGAAACATTTGTCTTTCAGATAAAGGAATAATAAATTCTCTTACTTCTGATTCTAAAGATCTATTATTTAATTTTTTAATAATAATTCTTGCCATTAATTAGATTTCCTTTTTAAATAATAACACAGTAAAATAACCAAGCTTATCATCAGCAATTTGTAACTTATTTCCAACGGCGTCATTATAAACATAATAATCTTCCTCATTTATTACTATTTTTGAAGCATCTTTTATTAAAGAAACATCTCTCTCTTTTATTACAATTTTTTTAGCTCCGAAAGAAGTAAGTCCTATATTTTTTGTAATTAATTCTTCTGCTTTAACATCACGAACAATAGCTTTTATAAAAACAGGATTCTGTTGAGTGATTACATAACCTGTTTCAGTATATTTATCAAAATATTGCCCTTTAATTTTACTTCCTTTTAAATATACTTCTATTTTATCTTTAAATTCAGTATATATTTTTTTAGCAAAATGTTTTGTTAATTTTTTCATGGTGTTGTCCAAGTAATTCTTTCATCATTAAATTGAATTTCATCTTGATAAACAGTTAATAATTCTTCATTTTCATTCTCTATTTCTATTTCAATATAAGATAAATCATCAAAATTAGTTGTTAAATTTTTTGTTACATGAATAATAAAAACGCCATTTTCTATATCATCTTCTTCTATTTGTTGACTACTTCCACCAGAATTAATATTTGCTAATTTAATTGAATTTCCTGAATCATCATAAAGTTCACATCTAATTTTCCAATTTTCAATTGATTGATTAATAGAACATTCTAAATTAATAGTATCGCCTTTTTTAATATCACTAATCATAATTTTATCCTTATTAAAAATATTATTCTGCTAAATTAATTTTCTTTTGTTTAATATTTATATTTAATGGTAAAATATATTTATTTCCTGTAGCAAATGTACCAGTAAACTCATCATTATATCCATAACTTATATTATTTTTAACATCTTCTTCTAAAGGAACTTCAAATTCGCCTTCTTTAGTTTCATTATCAAATTTTACACCTTCTTCTACATCATGAGTAGAAGGTAAATCCAATGTCCCTACTTTTTCAATACCTTCATATTTATAAGTGATTAATTTTCTAACATTTTCTTCTAACGGGTCTGAATAATTTCCAGAATCTAATGTTGTAAAATTTTCTATAGTCGATTCGGCTATATCTCCAAAAGGAGTATAATAACAGCATTGATAATAATATTTTGTTTTCTCTTTTAAATTCAATAAATTTATTTCTAAATCAGTATGTTTCCATTCATAACCATCATCTTCTTCAACATCTGGTTTAAATCCACAATATAAAAACCCCCAAGAACTTTCATGAGGAATGTAAGTTGATTTATCAAGATTATCCGAATTTAATCCATATCTAATAAAACCTAACCCCATATTTCTTAATCGTTGTGTTACACTATCTGCTTGAGCCAATGTATGTGTAAAATTTAAATTTTCTTTTAAGGTAATTGAAACACCATCTTGAATAGAATCAATTATTCCTTCTTCTTGTCTTTCAGTTCCAAAACCAATTTCAATAGTTTCTTCAATATTAAATTCTGATGTATTAGCAACATATAAAATTTTTTGCCCATTTATAGAATCTTGATTAACTGTAGTTCCTATATCTGAATTTTTACAATCAAATTTTATTTTAATAGAATCAAAAGTTAAATCACTTTCTCTTATATTATCAACTTCGAGTGATTTATTAAAAACTGATTGAGCGTTTGTTCTTGCCGAACTTAATTTACTATACATTGGAGGAGTATGATTACTTGTAACTAATTCTGATAAATCAACATTAGTATTAATCCCATTATTTCTGCCTGTGATAAAATCATGATTACTAATTAAAGTATATGCACCATCAACGAAACTTTCTATAGCTGGATAAGATTCATTTATTTTTTTACTCAAATAATCATTATATTTAGAATATATTTTTAAATCAGCTTCTATAGATGAATTTAAAAGTTCTCTTCCCATCTTTAAAACATTATTATAAACATAAATACTTCCCTTTTTACCTGTTGTCGCATAAATTAAATATATATTAGACAAAACACTATTTAGATAATTATCAATTAAATATATTTTTTTATTTGCATCAATGGCACTATAAGTATTATTAGCTATGTTTAAAACTACACTATTTTTCAAAATCTGAACTAGAGCAGATTTATTGCTATAAATATTTACATTATCATTTATCCAAATATTTTCCAATGTCATAGTAAATAAATTTTCATAATTATTATACAAAACATCACTGAGTGAATTTATTACTAAAATATTTTCAAACTTAACATCTTGAATTAAAGCATTTCCCCAACATCCAAAAGAATATTGTTTGCAACTATCACATATTATATGATGAACATTACTTCCATCGCCCAATGATGTAGTAGAAAAAATTTGTAAACCATTATTCGCATCTCTAATTCGTAAATAACTTAATTTTACATCATTTGTTGCAAGATTTCCATATACAATTCCAGTCCAAAAATTAAATGTTCCTTGTATATTTCTATTATTAGCTTCAAAGGTTACTACTGTATTTTTTGATTTATTCCATCTAACTTCTCTTGCATTACCTATTATTATTTGATAATTACCATCAATATAAACAGTTGCATTATCTTCGAGTTCAGAAATTACTCCAGGATATAAATAAAATGTTCCAACTATATGGTCTTCATTACATAATCTCAATACTATTTCATATGAACTTGTATTATCAGGTATAATATCCCAAGTACCTTCAATAAATAAAACAGTAGCTAAATTTGATATAATTCGTTTTTCTTGTCCAACACCTGTTCCGCCAGTAATCTTAACAAATTGATTAACTAAACTTGGTGACAAAGGAAAATTAGCAGTAGTATCATTTAATGTATTACTACCATTTAATCCTGTGGATGCTCCTGTTGAATTTGGGTTTTGATAAACACCACTCCAATTAGCCATTGTTTACCTCGTAAATATTTAAATTTATTTTTAATTGAAAAATATCATTTCCATCAACATCTTTATCTGGATTTTCGTTTTCTTTATCAATCCAATCATCTAAAATAATTTGTAATTCGTCTTTAGTTTTTTCAATACAATTTTCATTTTCAATTTTATCTAAAGAACAAATAGCAATTTTTAATCCTAATATATGCCCTTTTATATGTATATAATTTTTCTGTGTTAATATTAAACCAGGATTTTTATTTTCACAATTTAATAAATAATAGTTCATAATTATTAACATTCCTCTTCTAACATTTCAACCCACTCAAATTCGCCTAAAAATAAACCCCCGCCAGCTACTCCAAATTTTTGAAATGCTTCATCAATTAATTCAGATTGACTTTTATTCTTATTTTCCGCACTGATTGAAAATTCTTTTGTTCTTATATCTATATTTCTTGGATCAATAGATATTGATGTTATAACCGCTATTTGATAACATTCTGCCAAAGTCGGATTAAGTCCATTATAAGCTACAACAGCATCTCTATTAGTGTTTAACACAAATGTTTTAGGATAACCATGATTAGAAAAAATAGCTAAAGCCGATTCAATCCAGTTAGTTATTTCTGTAGAACTATACTTGTCATAATAATGATAAGTAATTAAAATAGTATCATTCGTTGTTAAAGACGCTGAAATAGTTACTGTGTTATTTATGGAATTATAAGTCCAATCAGAACTTGTTAAAGCCACTCCATTTTTATAAACAATAATAGTAGATGAATCTGGAAAATCATCAGGAAGTGTAAAAACCGCTATTCCTTGATAAGTATAAGATTTTCTTCCATCTGTTTGTAGTTGGTCACGAAGTAACGACCTAATTATTCTTGTCAAGAATATTATGCTATTATAATTTGACATATTATTTTTTCCTTGTAAAATATTTTCTTACATACACAAAATTATCATTTTCTTTTCCATTAAATCGAAAATAATATTTTTTAATTGTTGATACTATTTTATAATCATTAATTTTTAAAATCAAGTCTTTTTTAAAACTCCAAAATAATATTTGCAATAGTCTATCTAAAATTTTTGGGCTATTATAAGATGTTTTAATAAAATTTTTATCATCTATTTTTTCAATAAATAAAATTCCTCTAATTTTATCGTTTTCTTCATCAATTATACAAAATTTATTAAATTTAATAAAAGAATTAAATTCTCTTTGTAAATTTTTAAAAGAACAATCTGAAAATAAAGTATTTCCATTTTGATTTAAATAATCACAAAAGTTCGATTTATCTTTTATTGAAATTTGACGTATCACATTATTTCCTTTATTTTAACAATTTCTTTCTTGGAGAGGGGCTAAAAATAGCCCCTCAAAAACTAAAAACCTAATTAGCTTCTCGTAAATTTACAGCAGGTATATGAGTTAGTCAAAACTGCACCAATTTGTTCAATACCAGCAATACCTTTACTAAATCGATCAACCGTATCTACTGCTTTCATAGTTCCAGTAACAATAATACCACGTTCTTTATCCACAACTTCGGTATCAGAAGATGAAGCAATCATCGTACCAGAAATTTTCCTGCGATAGAAATAACCAGGTTTATTTTTCTTGCTATCAGAAACAGCCACTAAATAAGCAACATCATCATCAATTACATCAACAGGGCTACCATCAACAGTAACGTCTAATGACTCAATAGGAATCCATTCATCAACAACATTTTTAATACTTACAGGTCTATTTTTGTCTGCATCATAATCCATCAATTCAATATCTTCAGTAACATTAGCACCAGAAATAAGAACTAAACTTTTCCCAAATTTTCTAATTGCTTTTTTCATAGCAACTAATTTAGGAAAAGCAAGTTTTTCGCTTCCAGAATCTAATGTAAATACATTACCACGAGCTACTGCACCAGCATCAATAAGAGTTAAACCATTCTTAATCTCTTTGCGATTTAAAGCTTCAATAATATCCTCTGCATAAAGACCTAAAACATCATGATCACCATTCAAAAGATCTTGCAAACAAGCATAATAATCAGGTGTAACTATAGGTGTAAAACTAAGTTCGCTTCTTGATTCAGGACTAACTTTCTGATGTGTAACTAAACAATCAGATGTCAAAACAATAACTTTATGATCCATCATTTTAGGTACAAAATAATACTTATGCTCACCTACATTAGCACTTCCTGTATTAAAAATTTTGCCAATGAGTTCCTGAATAGGATATTCAACATCATAAACATCATTAATCGTCTGAGCAATAAGTTCCTCACGATTACCGCTAACAGCGATTTTCTGCATTTGCTGTTTAGCTTGCAGAACTTCTTCGTTTGTAAATTGTTTCTTCATTTCTTTTTTCTCCTTAAAAATACTATAATTATTTTTGAAACTTATTTTTTAAAATACTTATTAAAGGTGATTCCTTTTTTTCTTTTGCAACAACTTCTTCAGTATGATTTGTTTCCAAATCTTCTTCTTTTTTTGCTTCGATTTCTTCTGATTTTTCTTCAAGTTTAATTTTAGCTTCCAATTCTTTAGTTTTTTCTTGTTCAGCTTTCAATTCAGCTTGTAATTTAACTTTTTCAACTTTATCATCATTAGCATAATCTTCATCAGAAAAATCTTTAGCATATTCATTATCTTTTAAAGCTATTTTATTAGCTTCTATTTTTTCTTTCTTGGCTTGAAGGTTTTTTGCCTCTTCAATCTTTTCGGCATTGAGCCAATCTTCATCTTTGAATTCTTTTGTGAACTCATTGCTTGCATGTTCAATTTTCAATTTTGCAATTGTTTCTGCGTTAGCACGAACTTCAGCAATCTCTGAATCTTTGACTTCTAAAGTAGCTTTCAATTCATTGATTTGTTTTTCGTAATCAGCTTTGATAGCTTCGACTTGAGCATACATATAAATAGTTTCGTTTTTTGATTTCTCAATTCGAATAACTTTACCATCTCTCTTGACTTCGATTTCATAATCTACTTCAGTTGTTTCAGAATTTGTTTCATCATCATAAGCTGTTTTTTGATTAATTTTCTGTTCACTCTCAACAACAGTTTTTTCAGCCTTTTCCTCAACAGGAGTAGAGGCTTTTTCTTCTTTGACTTTACGAGCTTCAGCGATTTTGTCTTCATTGGAAAAATCTTCATCTGTCCAATCTTTAACTAAATCACCAAGTTCTTCTGTCAATTTGGCTTTAATTTCTTCAATTGTCACGATAGATTTTCCTCCTTCTTCGTTTGTTTCATTTGAATTAACATCTTTACTTGGTCTATCTTTTCGTCGCATTTCTCCACCACATTTAGGACATTTTATATCTTTACAGTGTTGGTCAGATGCAACTATTTCTCCACATTTTAAACATTCACAATTATATTTTGCAACTAAATCCATTTTTCTTTCCTCCATATTTAATTGAGCCACTAAACTTTCTATTAAAGTAGTAATCTTTTTTTCTTTAATAGGTTGTAAATTTATTAAATTTGATTTCTTGGCAAAAATTAATTCCTGTCTTTCATTCTCCATTTTTTTAGCAAATTCATAAACAATAGCATTTTCACATGCAGGTGTTTCTCCTATTAAAAGCCCTGCACCTGTAAAATAAAAATCATGAATTCTTCGAGTTCCATCAGATAGTTTTTCAATCGTATCTGAATCAGCAGAAAGTTCATACGACATAGTTAATTCGCCTTTAGCGAATAATTTTTTTGCATGGTCATATTCTATATTATAAATCTTTTTAAAGAAAACACAGGAAATACAAACTTGTTTCTTTTTATTAATAAATGCGTCAAAAATAAAACCATTTATCGCTCCTCTACCAATATGTGAAAAGTTGACCTGACAACCTATTAAACTATCTAAAGCTTCATATACTGCATCTTCAGCTAACCGAATTTTGTTAGCATTTGGTAATTCTATCTCACACAATACCGACGAAAAAAATGCTAATGATGGATTATCAACACAAATACCTTTTTTCTTAGCTTTTTCAATTGTCGATTTTCCATTAATATCTTCAACAGAGCCAAATAAAATTATTTTTTCTATATTTTTCATAATAAATCCTCTTATGATTTTTTCTTCCATTTTTTACTATCTTTTGGTTTGTAATAACCTGCATTCTTAACAGCCTGCCATGCAATCTTAAAAGCTGTTTCTTCATCTTTGCCCTGTTCGAGGGCAGAATTAAACGCCTTCAAGAAAACCACTTGAGCTGGTATAGGCAAAACTTTTTTTATAGAATCAGGCAATTGATCTATATTGTCATATGGAGCTTCCAAATCAACTTCCTTTGCTTCTATCATTTCGTTATTAGTCAAATCTTGTTTACAATTTGGACATTGCGTAACACCCATAGATTTTTCTGGAACTTTATTTAAATCAAATTTATAATCACATTTAGAACAAACAACAAAATTAGTTTTTTTAGCTTCTTCCTCTTCTTCTTTCTTTTTCTGAGGAACTTCATTTGGTGTTACATTAGGTCTTGCAGGAACATCCATTTTTTCATTACTATCCTGATTAAGAATAACTCTAGGAAAGAATAAATCTTCATCGCCTCTATTTCTTTCCTGCATTCTTCTCTTTCTATTAATTTCAAAATCAAAACCAAATGGTAGTGCTTCAAATGAATCCTGAACTGAAAGTTGCCCAGTATTGGCATAATCTTTAACTAATTTTTTCATATCATCAGTAAGAAATGCTTTAATAACACCAGGAATAAGACGTATATCTTTATTCATTTGTTTTCGATGAAGAGATACATTCTTTTTTATAATTAATTGAACAACTTCTTCCAACATTAATTGCCAATCTAAAACTGCATCAACTATTTCTTCTACTAAAACTTTAGGATTCCAAATTGCTTCTTGTCGTGAACCACTAAATCCTTCTAATTCTATTAAACCAATACCAGCTAAAATGTTCCAATTAACTGGTTTAATAATTCCTTCATTAAAAACCTTTCCTAATTCTGGAATAAAATGCTCTACACTTAAATCATATCTGCCTTTTAAAATTGAATCGCCTTTGCCTGTTCTATAAGTGTGTTCTCTTTTATATTTTTGTAAACTGTTTTTTAATTTCTCTAAATCTGAATCTAAATTTGTCAGCATGTTTTTTTGAAGTAAATTTGCATCTCCAGCTTTAAGTAAAAGTAAATAAGGAATAATTTCTTCAAGTATATCTGCTTGTTTTTTAATTAATGCTTCTTTAACTTTAGAATTATATAAAACACCTCTGCTAACAAAATAAGGTGTAGTTAAAATACTATAATTTGCACTAAAAGGTTTTCGAATTAAAACTGTTCTATCATCAGTAGAAGTTAATTGTTTATTACCAAAAGAATATTTTTTTCCATCCAAAGTATTAACTTTTCCTTCTACTGAAATTCCTTTACTATCAGAGAACCACATTTTACTAGGAAGAACATATCCATTAATTTTATCCCAAACAATATTTAAAACTATAAAAGAACTTCTCCATCTTTCTCTAAAATATTGAGAAGATAAATCTCTTAGTCCTTTTGGAATATCAATATTTACATCAAAATTTAATTCGTTATCTGACCAATTTTGAAGCATATTTGATAAATTTTCTGAATCAGTAACAAAAGTAAACGGAACAGTTGAACAAGAAATCATAAATTCATAAACAGTTTTAACAATTCCTGTATAATCATTATCTAAAAGTATATCTATTTCATTTACTCTACTTTTAAAATCAGAAGGTATTTCGATTTTTGCATGTTTAGCATAAACAGCATCTATAATATTATTCCAAGTTCTTTCTGTAAATAATTCTCCCATATTATTTTCCTTTGTTTTAAAAGCTCCCTACAAAAGTATCTTGAGGAGGCGTTTCTAATAAATTTTGATTTATATTATAAAATCTACATATTGAAAAACATAAAAAACTTGCAACTAAGTGGTCTGTTATCGAAGACCCATATTTATATCCATTTCCTATTTTAGTTGCAAAATAAGCTGGAAATTCTTTTAAAAATAAATCGCTATGTGGAATTTCGATTAAACTATTATAAAAAATCTTATCTAATTCTGAACAAGCCCAATCAATTGTTGATTCCTGTTTAAAAATTGGTTCTCCGTTTTTTTCTGTTTGAACATTGCCGTCTTTGTCATAAGTGAAACCAACTTTAATTTTTTCATTCATAATAACTCGTGTAATTCGTTCCTTTGGAATTTTTAAAATCTCTAACTCATCAGCAATTGAACGACCGTCGCTATTAGTGCTGTCCAACGAAATGACAGGGTTATTTAATTTATCATAAATCCATTTAAAAACTCTTGCTTGTTCTTGTGTAGTCAACCGAAATAATGAAATTAAATATCTCCATTTCATTTTTTGTTCATCACCAAAAAATATACAAACTTGTGATGGAGTACCAGTTGTTCCAATATCAGAACTAACTATCGTCATTTCCGATGGAACAACATCAATAATTATATTTTTATCTAATAATTCATAAATCTTTTGAGTTTTTTCATCAAAACTTTCGCATTCATCTAAATGAGCTATATCATCTCTTCCAAATTCAAATTCTTTTATTTTCTTTCGAGGATTATAACAAAGTTTTCTGATTCTCTTCATATCCCATCTTCCAAAAGCACCTTCTATAGACTCAGCCAAAACATTGAGACGATATGCAAAGCCAGATTCACCCTGATATTCTTTAACTGCTCTTTCCTTTGATATTTCATCCCAATCAGAAGAAACATATTGTGGAAGACGACACGTTCTACTTTTTTTATCATCGTCTAAAAGAATCGAACCTAAAGGAGACCCCAAACGAACATCTGGAATTCCACTAAATCGTTCAATGCATCCTATTGTTGAAACAGAATCAATTCTTTTTTCTTTTCCTTCAGAACATGAATAAGAATATTCTTCAATAGTCCATTTCTTTGAATGAAGACCATGAAAATCTGTTCCAGGTTCATCTCCATCAACCTTCTCATTTTTTCCATATAAAACATGTCCTGTTAATGTATCAATTTCTAATCCACCACCTGTCCAACGAACACTTTTATCTTGACCTTTTCTTTTAAACATTTCAAAGAACGGATGATATTTTGCCATATTTGCTACTGGAGTTAAAACTTTTCTCAAATGTTTTGCATCAAATGATGAATGACAACTTTCATCTGCTTCACCATGAATTAACGTAAAAAAATCATTACATTGATCAATAAATGATTTACCTAAATTTCGGGCTGAAACATTATAACAAGTCCCTGCACCAACTTTTTTTTGAAAATTTTCTTTTTCACTTAATTCAAGGTCATCAGCATACATATAACTATAATCTAACATTGAAAATTGATAATAACGAACTATAATTCCTGGATCTTCAAATGACCAAGTATGAGGAGCTTTTAAATTGAAAGGAATAAGTGTCTCCATCATTGCAACTGGATCATTCCAAAATTCAGCTCGTTCTAAATCTCTATCATTTATTTTTTCATGCATAATTATGGACTAACTGTAAATTCAGATGGTTTTTTATAATTTTTTTCTGATCTTACATCCCATGCATTTTCAAATGAACCTTTTCCAATAGCAAAAAGAAATTCTGTATTATCGGTTTTCTTTCTCATAATTAACCATTCATTTCTTCCCCAACGAGAAAAACCATAATAATCATAACCTGATTCGTTTTCTGATATTTTAACTATTTCCATTCCATCTAAAAGTGATGTATATCTTCCCATTTTATTATCCTTTAAATTTTATTTTTTATCCTATTATTATAGGTTGAGATTTTAATTTAAACCCTGTTGATTTTGAATATTCATTAGTAGGAACTGTAATTGTATCTGTTTTGCCAGAATTAGGACTTGCATTAAAATAATTGCTATTCTGAAATCGAATTTCATCCATATAACCGTCAAAATAAGAATCTATTGCTCCTCCAACAACAGCATTTGCTCCTATAACTAAATGAGCCGATAAATTTAAAGTGTCTGAATCTTGAGTATAAACAACCTGCACTCCATCTAAATAAATTCCAATACTTTTGGTTGTAGTTTCCCCTTTAATAACAACTGCTACATGATGCCAATTAGTATCTGTAATTTCTCCACCATATCCAGTATCAAGAACTACTTTAATTCCATTTATATCGTAAGCTTTAAAATTTAATCCACTGCCCCCAACATGTCTTAATGTCCACCAAACATTGCTTTCAGGTCTTTGAGTTATATAATGCTCATAACCATCATGATCATCGTGTTTAACCCATAAATCAATTGTATAATCTTTTGTATTAGAACTAATTACATCCCAATCGCTTGAATCAGGTATAGTTAAATAATCGCTATTACCATCAAAAAAACATGAACCAGTGCCAAACTTTTTTTCACTTGTATCAACTTGAGCAGTACCCTCAGCAGTTACTGTATGTTCAGAATCAGATACGTCAGGAAACGATTGTGAACCATTAGTACCATTGCAATGCAAAAGTAATTTTGTGTTACTATCTAAGCCTGCCATATTTTATTCCTTATTATATTAATGTTCAATTTGTTCTCCATCAAAATCTATATAAGAATAAGCACCATCTTTAGATAATGGTGTATTTTCTTCATGTCTGCATTGAAACCATCTACATATTCTACCATAACTATTAGATGCATTTGATTTAATTCCTTCAATATAATTCAATAAATCATTACATTCTGATTCGGTATCAAAAGAAACATCTAAATTTACTCTAAATTCAGAAATTCCAGAAGGACTTCCAGTATGATTATCCTGAGAAGCATTGAAATCAACCGAATCATATAAAGTTGCTTCTCCAGCTTCTTCAACAACCTCTAATTTTTCACATTTTCTTATAATAGAAACAGCAGTTGATTGTTCAGCATCATACACATTAGCTTTCACTGATTCTATTTCATTTAAAATATCATTAGCATAAGTGTTATTAAAAACTGCTTCCATTTGTATTCTATATTTCATTTTAATTCTCCAATATTTTATGTTTTTTCAACCTTTAAAGAAATCAAACAACCTTTTATTGTAGTAACAGAATCTACGTTAAAATATAAATAATCGCCTTTAGTGAGTGATTTTGTCCAACCAGTTAAAGTTGTATCTTGCGATTTTATAGCTGAACTAATTGTTGGAACTGCACTTGCTGTTATAGAATCATCATCAGTGGGCGGATAATTAGCATAAGAATCTTTCCAAATATCAATCACAATACTTCCAGATTCATTTGCAGTTAATTCTACGCCAACTATTGTACAAGAAAAAGGCACAGGTAACCAGCCGTTAATACCTGTAGATATAGTATTTTCTCCATCGCCTATCATATATGCTAAATCTGCTGGTGGAGATGGATCAAATTTATCATTTTGAATTGACATGTTTTTATTCTCCTAAAATTTTATTATATAATGGAATAAATTTATCTCTTACATTTATTTCCATATTAAAATTATTATTGGCTATATCAAAAGCCTTTTGTCTGAATTCTTCTCTATTATCTTTAATTTTATTCCAACAGTTTACAACACAATCAGCAATATCTTCAAGATTATGACTTTTAGGCATCCATTGTGTATATTTATTGTTCCATCCAATTACTTCGCATCCACATGCCATAGCTTCCATTTCAACTCTACTAAAAATTCCAGATACATTTCCATTCCATAAAATATCTGCCCCTCTTAAAAAAGGTCTGATTTCTGTTATTTCCATTAAAACATTTTCTGACAAAGCTTTTAACATTCCTCTTGCGGATCTTAAAATTATATTTCTCCAAGTTAAAATTGTTTCTAAATCCAAACTAACAACTGTCAATCTTGCAGTAGGTATTTTCTCATAAATTTTTTTCATTGCCCAAATAATATGAGAAGGATTTTTATTAATTCTCAAAGAATCACAAAAAACAATTTGTGGATGATACATAAAAGGATATTTATATCCTTCTAAATTAAATCTTTCTAAATCAATTGAATCTTGAATATAAGTTAATCTATCATAATAATCATATAATTTATAAATTTCATAATCATAAGTATTAACAGCAACAGATTTATTAAATTTATTTATTAAATTTATATGTGTATTAAAAGAAGTATTTTCTGCTTTTGAGGTAACTTCATCTAGTACCAAAAAATCTGAAGTTCCATGAATAACCATAATTTTCTTTTTATTAGGGAATTTATCTTCAATTTTTTTTGGTAAACCTCTATGAACTACAAATAAATCTGCTTGTTCCGCCCAATCCCAATTAACAGGTTTTAACCATCCATCATCTATCCAATTTTCATTAGGATTTTCCATTTCATAAATAGCCATTTGACTATCAATTCCAAATTTTCTTTCATATTTAATCTGGTCTTTTGTACATTCATATAAACCAGATTTTCTCGGAGCATAATTGGAAAAATGTAAAACATTCATAAATTTTCCTTTTGTTTTTGGAGAGGAGCTAGGTTAATAGCTCCTCTAATTATATATTATGAGTCTATTGCACTATCATCATAATCAACAATAAGACTTCCATCTGAATCTCTCTTAATATCAGTGACTTTATATTCACCTGCTTCTGGTTCAGAACCAATAGCACTATCTGCAACAGTACCGACTGAATCAGCCTTGCTATCCGCAGTAGAAGC
>Ga0180433_10001329_pt1 | contig 41437 bp, 47 predicted proteins | sample SS_ome_8_FD_132980 | JGI IMG/M metagenome (GOLD analysis project Ga0180433, IMG submission 132980) | Hypersaline lake sediment archaeal communities from the Salton Sea, California, USA - SS_1_D_1 metaG | ecosystem: Environmental > Aquatic > Non-marine Saline and Alkaline > Hypersaline >...
AGAAAAACACCAAAAATAAGCCTGTGTCCAAACCTAATCCTAACGTCATAAAAACAGGACACAGAACACCCAACACCGAACACCTTAAAATTAAAAATGGGCCCGAAGGGAATCGAACCCCCGATCTTTACCATTCTGAGGTTTATCCATGTCAAGGTAACGTCTTACCATTCGACTACGAGCCCATTTGAGGTTTTCTATATTAAAAAGAAAAATTTAAGAATGGTTAGAAGACCGGAATCTTCCCGAAAACTATCTTGTTTGTAAGTTCTGTTATCTCTTCAAGATTCTTATCTATGGAGTATGCGATCTTATCCTTTATGGCATCCAGGTCTTTTGCCACCACCATTGCAGATGCAATGCTCGGCTGGTCTATCTGCTTTCCTATCTGCGACAGCAAAGTTATCGTAATATCTTCTATCTCCTCATGCTCCTCGGTTATTTCATCGGCCATCCTTGTTGCAAGCACGGAATAAATCTTCCCGACATGATTGACGGGATTCTTTCCTGCAGCAGCTTCAAGAGACATTCCCCTGAAAGGAGTTATCAATCCGTTGACACGGTTTCCTCTCCCAACGCTTCCGTCATCACCCATCTCAACGCTTGTTCCGGTCAGTGTTATATAAACTAATTTTTTCTCTATGTCATCTGCAGCGTTGACATAAACTTCGACTTCCATATCTGTGATTTTTTCAGCAAGCTTCAGTATATCATTCTTTATCCGTTCCTTGTACTCGACATACTGGTCTATCCCTTCCACATGCTTTGATATCAATGCGACCGCAACTGTAAGTTTTATCCTGTTGTTCTGTCTTAACCCCATGACCTTGATATCCTCCCCGACTTCAGGATGCGCTGTCTTATACTCCGCAGAATTCAGATACCTCTCGGTATTGAGCACTATCTTTTCAACGTCATCAAAAGGCGCAAAACCGGTTCCGAAGCTCGTATCATTTGCAAGTGGAATGCTGGTTCCTGAAAACAGGCTCGCAAGCTCTGCAGAACCCATCGAGATTCTTGATTCCACCTCGACATCAGACTCCACATCCAGACCCTGGACAATGCTTCCAAGATATTTTTTTGCAGTTTCTATTGCAATGTGCTGGACCGGGATTTTTTTCCCGTCAAATTCGCTGGTAGCTCTTCCGCTCAAAAGTATGTAGATAGGTTTGGTGAATATTCCCCCTCCGAAATCAACCTCTGTTCCTCCCCCGCATATCTGGCCCTTGTCAACATTGTGATGCAGTATTTTTCCGAATTCCTTGAGATATTCCTTGCTGAGCTCCCTGCTTATCTCCTCCATTATTCCGTCTATTAATGAATCAGGATGGCCCAGTCCTTTCCGCTCCACAAGTTCTATTTCCCTTCTGAATGCTGGCAGGTATCCGGCTTTTTCGACTACTATGTTTCTTTCTGCCATGGAATCATCTGTTTTACTTTTTATACGCAAATTTTATAACTGCAAGCAGTAGAATGACTGCAAGCGGACATGTTCTTTCCTCAGCTTCTATCCTGCTTTTCGATATAATGATTGTTTTTGATGCCTCCACGTCATTCACAGAAGCTCTTACCGGAAGGGTATATACAAAACCCTCTGCAAAAATAACCGGGTCAAATCTGTAATTCCTTACCCTAAGTTCATTGGGTGAAAGCAGAAGCAAATCAGTTTCGATATCCCCATATCCTACCGGAGGATAAAATGAATAAAATCCATAAACATAATCATTCCTCTCATTTCTGATATTCATGCTCGCAAGATAAGTCTGGTTGTTGAATGTTATCTCCATGGATAAGTTTTTCGCATCCTCTTCCATACTTATTATTGTTACATTCGTCGGAAGACGCATCAGTGCTGCTGATTCCTTATTCGAGATTATCTTGTCATAATCTGTTCTCTGGTCAAGGCCGTAGGATACAATCAGATGGCTGCTGTCAAGTATCCCGACCTGGCTGAATGTAGGGTCAAGCGGAAGCCAACCGTAATCAGGTATGTATGCTTCAACCCATGCATGGGCCTGTACGTCCTCTTTTACTTCCACATATCCGTTTACATATCTTGTTTCTATCCCAAGATAATTCAGCATTGCTATTGTAATGTGCGAATACTCAACACATACTCCCCTCTTTTCCATATAAACAGTCTGCGCATCCCTGCTCTTCCCGAAATAGCTGACGTCATATATAATATTCTTATGCACCCATGCCACAACATTCCTTATTGTTTCAAGCATCGAAGACCGTACTGCAAGCTCTTCCGCTTCTTCAGCTATGTCTTCATCCCATTCCGTAAGCTCCGTACTATTGATGTATTTTTCGGAGAGCACAGGATCTTTCATTATATTCGTATTATAATCAATTTCAACAAGTGCGGATGCTTTCAGTTCTATCTCTTCGTTGTCAAGCGTTCCATTGTAAACAACATGTATTTCACCGTTCTCATCAATGTTTAAATCCATTTCAGGCTCAGTAGTTATCAAAAGCACATTCTGGCTTGAACCGTTTACAACAAGGATTCCATCAAAATCAATCCTGCAGTTGCTGTCATAGCAGCTTATAACCCATGCTTTCTCCATCAGTATTTCTGATTGTCCAAAACTTGCAAATGAAAGGGAAAAAAGAAGAACAGCAAAAAAAACAAACCTCATTTTCAGCCTCTCAGTTTCTGCATATGCACTATTCTTTTTTCTATCAGGTGCTTTGTACCTATGTCTTTTCTGTGCCATACAGGACCGTCGACCAGTCCGCATGCATTTTCGCTTATCTGTTCGGCTTCTTCAATCGCATCGGCTATTCCGAGTATTCCGAAGGCCCTTGAGCCGGTAGTCAGTACCTTCCCGTCTTTCTCGTAAACAGACGCATAGTATATCTTTGTATTTTTTATTTTGTCTTCCTTTACCAAAACTTCAACATCCTTCTTCGGGTCGGTGGGATATCCGTCAGGAACAAGATATTTCACCACGGTGCTTTTCTGTTCGAAATCCACTTTCCCAAGATTTCCATCAGCTATTTTCTGCAGTATTCCGCTGAACGAGTCCTTCACAAGCGGAACAACATTCATGGCTTCAGGATCCCCGAACCTTGCATTGAACTCGATTACCTTTATCCCGTTTTTCGTTACCATGAACTGTCCGTAAAGTATTCCCTTGTACGGATTCCCCTCTTTTTTCATTGCATCCATCGTTTTCCTCATTATATCCTCTGCCGCCTCAAGGTCTGGTTTTTCAAGGAAAGGAAGGTTTTCGCCCGTGGAATAAGAACCCATTCCTCCGGTGTTCGGCCCTTTATCATCTTCAAATGCCCTTTTATGGTCCTGCACCGGGGGCATGAATGCTATGTGTTCCCCGTCGCAGAATGCCTGCAGCGTGAACTCCTCGCCTTTCAGCCTTTCCTCCAGGAGCACCGAGCCGTCTTTATCTATAAGTTTCACAGAATAGTCGATTGTTTCATTTTTGTCCAGATGCTCGCCCATTATCTTTACTCCTTTTCCCCCGGTAAGCCCTATCGGTTTTACTGCAACTTCACCTATTTCGTCTATTGCGGATTTTGCTTCCCTCTCAGAACTCACAACCTTGAACTCAGGCAGTCCGGGGATATCATTTCTCCCCATAAGATTTCTGGCATATGATTTGTCCCATTCTATCCTGGATGCTTTCTGGGTCGGCGAGGCAATCCCTGCACAGAATTCTCCCAACGCATCACTCACACCCGCAGCAAGAGTCGCATCAGGACTTGAGAATCCGATATCAAACTTTTCTCCGGCTATTGCTTTTTTCACTTCTTCAGGATTTTCAATATCACATACCCAGTATTTTTCCGAAAGCTTTGCAATTGCAGGATTTTTCTTTGACATTACCGCATAAAGTTCTGCATCTTTCGCTATTGCTTCTGCAATTACATGTTCTCTGGCACCGTTTCCAACAATAAGAACTTTCATCTGATTACCTCCTTCCGAATATCCTGTTCAACGTATCCCTGAATGAGCTCGATATCGGTTTGAGAAGAATGAATTTCCTTTCAGTGGGATAGTTCCTTACTATATTGAACGAGAGTTCTGTTTCCTCTTCTTCCATTATTCAAACCTCCTTTTGATGTATCCCTCGGTGATTAGCATGTTTAGGCCTTCCTCCACCCTAGGTATGGAAATCCGCTGGAGTTTTGCAAATTCTCTTATGTTTATCATTCCATTGTGCAGTTTTATCCATTCATAAAGCGTTTCTTTCAAAGCCTCGTCATTCATTTTCTCAAGCTGTTCCACCCTTTTTGAAAGTTCGTCCCTTTTTCTTTCGCATTCAAGCAGTATCCTCGCATTCTCTTCGCTTGACCTCAGAAGGTCCGCGTATTTTGCCTCAAGGCTTTTGTGTTTAGCATCTATTTCGCTGAGTTCTGTTGAAAGGTCTACTGCATCCTTGTTCGTAAGTTTGAGCATCTCCGAGATAGTGCTGTTGATTTCGAAATATATTGCGGACGGTTTTATGTCATAATACTGCTCTGCCAGCTGAAGAACATTCAGAAACACGGGTAGGACCTCAAGAAGCCTGCCCCTCGCATTTTTCTTCGCAGGAACATTGTAGGAAAGCTCCACGTTGTTTGGGCCGAATACAATCGTATAATCCAGTTCCGGGTTTCCCTTAAGGTCAAAACCCTTCATCTTTTCTATGGAAAGCTTTTCTTTGGAATAGGATATTTTTGTAAATCCAAGATTGCCCATCAGTGATGCAAGCTCATTGAGATTCTTCCTGCGTGCTGCCTTGATTTTGATCTTTTCAACGGTCATTCTTCCACCACTACGTTTACTACTCCCTTGGTGGCCTTCCTCATTTTAGCAAGTGAGAATACCTTTATCAGGTTCTTTTCCTCAAATCCGACCTGCCTCAGAAACGAGATTATCGATGATTTGGAATAACCGAACCTTTCGAGTATTTCCACTATGGACTCGCCGTCAAGTACACCGTCCTTTTTCTCGAATTCTTTTCTTATGATGTCAATCTGTCCCTCATTCAAACCAAGCTCATAAAGCATTCTTATGAATTGCTCCCTCTCAATTTCAATTTCCATTTTTCCACCTCTCATTCTGTAGAGGAATAACGGGTCCTCCCCATCTATCTTTTCAAGCAGAAATGTCATGATTTTTGTCTGTCTTGCGGAAAATATCATGTTTACCGCAGCATCCCCTACACCGAATTTTGATATCTCACCATCAACAAAATCAGAATATCCGATTGAGTTCCTTACATAATCCCTGTATTCCTTGAGTATCAGCCTGAGCACAAATACTGTCCCTATATTGCTGAATATCGTCTTATGCATATCCGTAGGATTCTGCGTTGCTATTATCAGCGAGAAATTATACTTCCTACCCTCCCTGACTATGGTAATTACGTCGCTGCGTTCATCCTGCGCTATCTTCCATGCTTCATCAAGCACTACAAACAGCCTTATCTTCCGGTCTTCCTTCATTCCTTCAGCACGCATAAGTTCCTTTATGTACTGGAGAAGAGTAAGGCCTGCAAGGCTCCGCATCTCCTCCGTAGGCAGGTCATGCAAATCAATACATACCAGACCTGAACTCGTAAGTTTCTTGATGTCAAGCGTGCTCTTGCCTGCAAAGAAATCGCTTCCCTCTGCCGTGAATCTTTTCAGCAGTCTTGCGGCTTTCTTCTTTTTCTTTTTCTCAAGATATCTTATCAGGTCAGGAAGCTTGGGTTTTCCTTTCCCGGTGTAAATATTTTCAAGCGCCTCTTCTATCTCATCCCTTTCATGGGGAAATTCCTTCAAATCCGCCAGAACATCAAAAGCCGAAACAATCTGTTTTATTCTGCTGTGCTTGGGAAGGCCCACCAAATCAAGTATGTTCATACGCTCTTTCGCCAGATTTATTACTTTGCCCCCCGCCTGTCTCACCCATTCGTTGTATTCACCAACCCAGTCAAGTATTATTGCATTCGTATTCCAGGTTAAAGACGCACGGGTAAGGAATGTTTTTACAGTATAGCTCTTACCTGAACCGGTTATACCCATTATCGCTATGTGCGGGTTAATCAGCTTGCTCGGGTCCCAGAATACCGGCGTATGCATGAACCTGGTCTTGCCGATGTACACTCCTTCACTGGGTTTTGCCATAAGGAGCTCTTTCCTGGGTTCGGGTGGATGAACTATAATCATTTTTTTTGCAAGTTCCTTTGACAGCATGTAAGTTGCCTTCATCTACCCACCCTTAGAAAATCTCATCCCTCATTTCTTCTTCTGTAGTCGGGAAAAACAGTTCCCATTCGAAACATTTCAGCATTTCAAGGTCTTTCATATCCTTTATGTCGCATCCCAAAGAGCTTGAAAGTATGGTTTTCACTTCCTTCGCCTGCCTCACCGCTCTGCTCACTGCCTCTTCTCTTGTTAACCCGAAAGCCGTTGTCGACCCGAATGCTATAACCTCAACAGGCCTTTCACCTTTTCCAAGTCTGTCAAGAAGCCTGTTCCACATTGCGATTTCCCTGTCATATCCTATCAGTTCATCTGGTTTTGACCTGCCTTCAGCAGCTCTTTTGGTTTCTGCATTGCTTCTTTTTGTCTTGATTTCGTCAACATGTTTTGAAAGGTCTATTGCAGAGACAAGAAGCGATATTTTTACTATATATTTCATGGAGCTTATCGCCCTTTCGAAAGCCTCAAACATCGTTCTTTTTTCCTCTTCACCCTTGTCTATCGAACTTTCATAGAATCTTATCTCCATGAATTTCGTGGCATAGTATCCGCCGGGCGTTTTCTTCAGTATATAGTCTCTTGAGGAGGGCACTTCATAGCTGTCCCTGATTTCAATTACATTTGTAGCCCTCGTCAGAACGGGTATGAAAAGATAACCATATTTCCACAGGAAAATACTGACCACAAAAAGGACTGATGCTGCTATGGCGAATATTGCATTGCCATAAATCAGAGATACTATAATCGCGATAAATCCGCCCACCAAAGCGGCAACTGTAATTGCCCTGTTCAGAAACACAAATGCACCTCCTACTATTTCCTTTTAATCTGAGGATATTTAAAAACGTTGGCTCGTCAGCAAATACGTTTTATGACGATTTTGGATACGATAATTTTATAAATATTTGATAGTTAAGTTGCAAAGACCAGATTTCAGTTCAGAGATGATTATATGAAATTAACATTCAGAATAGGTGCTCAGGCAGGAGCAGGCGTAATGGTTACCGGCAGGATGCTCGGAAGATGCTTTACCCGCGGAGGCTACGGCGTGCTTGCATACCCTGAATATCCCTCTCTGGTAAGAGGAGGACATAATGCCTATCAGATAAGAATAAGCGACAACGGGGTTTCTTCACCGCTTACCAAATGCGATGTTCTTCTTGCTTTGAACAAAGATGCAATATTCTATCATAAGGATGCTGTTGTAGACGGAGGACTCATTATTTATGATGAAAAAATAGACATAAAGGAGTTCAAGCTGGGCAAGAAAATCGAAGAAGTTGCCCTTCCTATTGAAAAAATACTGAAAGATGCAGGCGCAAATCCGAAAATGGCCAATGCAGTGCAGATAGGTGCTGCGCTTGCGGCAATAGATTATCCGATTGAAATTTTCGAAAAAGTTCTGAAAGACGAATTCGGAAGGAAAGGCGAGGAAATAGTGAACAAAAACATTGCTGTAGCAAAAGCAGGATATGATTTTGTCAAATCAAAAGCAAAACCGGTAAGGGATGTAAAACCGCTTTCAAGAAAAAGAAGAATGCTTGTAGGGGGCAATGAGGCGCTTGCTCTGGGTGCTGTGAAAGCAGGACTGAAAATGTATTCGGCATATCCGATGACCCCTGCTTCCTCAATATTACATTATTTATTTGCAAAAGAAAGAGAATTCAATATTGTTGTAAAACAGACAGAGGACGAGATAGCAGCAATGCACTATGCAATAGGCGCAAACTATACGGGGGTCCGTGCAGCAACAGGAACCTCTGGCGGTGGTTTTGCATTAATGACAGAGGCAATGGGGCTTGCAGGACTTTCAGAAACTCCAGTAACCGTATTTCTTGTACAAAGAACCGGTCCAAGCACGGGTATGCCCACCTGGACAGAACAGGCAGACATAAGATTTGCACTGCACGCTTCCCAAGGTGATTTCCTGAGATGTGTTATAGCCCCAGGAGACATCAATGAATGTTTCACACTGTCTGCGGAGGCATTGAATATTGCGGATAAATACCAGATTCCTTCGATAGTGGTCTCAGACAAATTCCTTTCCGAAAGCTATTTCTCAACAGAAGGCTTTGATGAAAACATAAAAATCGACAGAGGAAAAATAGCAAAAGACCTCTCTGCACTTCCGCCGAATACAAGATTTGAAAGATACAAGATAACGAAAGACGGTGTTTCCCCAAGGCCTTTTCCGGGAACAAAAGGAGGAAACTATGTTGCAACTTCCTATGAACATAATGAAACCGGATTCAGTTCAGAAAGCTTTTCAATGAGAAAGGCCCAGGTTGACAAAAGGGCAAGAAAAGAGGAGTATCTGCTGAAAGAGATTCCTGCACCGAAAGTTTACGGCGACAAGAACGCGGATATCACAATCGTTGCATGGGGTTCTATGAAACTTCCTGCGCTTGAAGCTCTGCACAGATTAAAACAGGATAAAATATCAGCAAATCTTGTGCATTTTACTTTCCTTTATCCTCTTGATGAGAAGAAAGTGAATTCTGTTCTGGAAAAAGCAAAACATACAATAATGATTGAGAACAATTCAACAGGGCAGTTTGCAGGAATGCTCAAGCAGTACTGCAGCTGGGAGCCGAATTTCCTTTTATTGAAATACACCGGAAGACCATTTTATGCTGAAGAAATCGTCGAAGAAGTCGAAAAGCTGAAGAAAGCGGGATTCAAGGGAAAGAAGGAGATAAGAGTGCTGGACAAGGAGGACCTTGAATATTACAATCCCCAGAGGTACGGGCTGTAGGTGATTATGATGACGGTTAAGATAACTGATTTTGATGTTAAGGAAAAGATGCAGTGGTGCCCCGGATGCGGGAATTTCGGATTGATTACCGCGGTCAAGGGAGCTCTCGCAGATTTGGGAAAAAAGAATGAAGAAGTGGTAATGGTAACAGGCATAGGCTGCTCAGGCAAGTCATCACATTACGTAAACACTTATGGTTTTGAAAGCCTGCACGGAAGAACTTTGCCTGTTGCATCTGCAGTCAAACTTGCAAATACAAGGCTTACCGTGATTGCAGAAGGCGGAGACGGCGACGGCTATGGGATAGGAATACAGCATTTCATTCATATAATGAGAAGAAATTATGACCTCACCTATCTTGTGCATAATAATGAGATTTACGGGCTTACAACAGGCCAGGCATCGCCAACTTCACTGCTTGGCATGAAAACAAAGACAACTCCATGGGGTGTTATTGAAACCCCGTTCAATCCTGTCCTGTCAGCAATAAACGGCGGAGCCACTTATGTTGCAAGAGGATTTTCCGGAGAACCGGCGCATCTGAAGGAATTAATCAAAGGAGCAATAGAGCACAAAGGATTTTCCCTGGTTGATATCTTCCAGCCATGTGTTACTTTCAACAAGCTTAACACTTATGACTGGTTCAGGGAAAAAGTCTACAAGCTCGAAGATGAAAAACATGATCCTAAAAATAAAAAAGCAGCTCTTGAAAAAGCCGAGGAAGACAAAAAAAGCGATTACAAGAGATGCCCGATAGGTCTTTTCTACAAAGAGGAGAAAGCCACTTATGAGGATTTACTCCCGCAGATAAAAGACAAGCCTCTCGTTGACCATGAATTGAAAATAAACCTGAAAAAAGCCTACGAAGAGTTCATGTAACTTTATAATCACTTCCCGATAAAATACATCTGTGAAACTTACACCGAGGGCATACCAGCTCGCAATATACAATTCAGTAGTTGAAAACGGAAATACTTTGGTAGTTTTACCTACAGGTCTTGGAAAAACTCTCATTGCGCTGATGCTGATAAGGGAATTTTCAAAAAAAGGAAGATGTCTTTTCCTTACCCCGACAAAACCGCTTGCAAAACAGCACTATGACACTGTAATCAAGGTTCTTGGTTTTTCAGAAGATGATATTTCACTGATAACCGGAGATTTGCCCCAGAAAAAAAGAAAAGAGGAATACAGTAGAAAAGTAATCATTGCAACTCCGCAGACAATAAGAAACGATTTGAAGGCGGGAATTCTTTCTCCCGATTTTGAACTCTGCATTTTTGATGAATGCCACAGAGCAGTCGGTGATTATGCATATACATATATTGCAGATAAGCTTGGAGACACACTTTTCGTGGGCCTTACCGCATCTCCCGGAGGCAAAAGGGAGAGAATCCAGGAAGTCGTAGACGGCCTGAAGATAAAGAACATAGAGATAAGGACTTCTCTTGATGAGGATGTCAAGCAGTATGTCCAGAAAAGCACGATAAAATGGATTCCTGTAAATCTTTCCCCGTTGCTCAGGAAAATTAAACTGAATATCGATGACATGACCTCAAAACATGCCCGCGGTCTTTCTGCAATGGGAATCGTTCCGCCGTTGAAGCACAAGGGAAAATTCCTGGAGCTTAGAACTAGGATTCTGAACATGAAGCACGGTGCAAAATACCATGCGCTTGTGCAGTATTCCATTCTTCTGAATCTTCTCCACATGTCAGAGCTTCTTGAAACCCAGGGAATACATTCGCTTAGAAAATATCTTGAAAAAATAGAGGAAAAGAGCTCCAAATCAGCAAAAAGACTGAAACTCGACCCCAAATTCATCGAGATAAAGAAGCTTATTTCCGAAAGGGACGAAGAGCATCCGAAGCTGGGCAAGCTGATGGAGCTCGTGAAAGAACTCAAAGGAAAAAAGATGATTGTTTTTGCACAGTACAGGGACCAGATAGCCAAAATAGAGGATGAGCTTGGAAAAAACGGCACCGTTGCAAGGCAGTTTGTTGGAAAGAAAGACGGTTTTACAAGAAAGCTCCAGGAAAAAACAATCCAGGATTTCAGGAATAATGAATTTGATGTTCTTGTTGCAAGCAGCATAGGAGAAGAAGGGCTTGACATTCCTGCAGTTGATGCAGTTATTTTCTATGAACCGATTCCCAGTGAAATAAGAAGCATTCAAAGGAGGGGGAGGGCTGCAAGACTGAAAAAAGGGGAAATCTATGTTCTTATGACCAAAGGGACAAGAGATGAATACTATTACTGGTCATCTTCAAGGAAAGAAAAGAAAATGCAGGAAATTCTTGAAAGGATGAGATGGAAAATGCAGGGGAAAAAGGGCGCGAAACCTAAATCATCATTATACGGCCAGACTAAGATTTCGCACTTCGTTTAGTTTTTTTACCGACTATGAATTCCATTTCACTCTCATCAAAATCATAATGCCCTTCTACTTCTTCAGGATATTTTTTTGCCTGGGCCTCTATAACGTACAGCATGTCCCGTGCATCCCGGTAATTCGTGTGGGTTCTTCTTCCTATTTTTTTGCCTATATTTTTCAGAAGAGCCCGCCTTCTTATTGTTCTGCTCATTTCCTTAAGATAAGAGGGAAATGAATATCTTGTAAACTTCCGATAAGGAGTTTTTTTCGCAAGCGCAACACCTGCGGTTGTAAGGTCTATCATGTACTTAAAGAGAATCCAGTTGCTCCTTCTTATCCTTCCTTCAAAAACATCTCCTTTTGAAAGCCACTGGTACGCGTCTGCTATGTCCTCAACATCTTCGTATTCGTAGGGTATGTTCTCATCTATCCAGAGTTTCAGCATATTGATATCAACATCCCCGAATGCCACTGCCCTTGCTTCCTTGTAATCAGTCGCCTTGAACAGTGTTTTCATTTTGTTGAAGATATCCTTTTCCCTGTCCCTCAGGCTGGTATTTCTTGCCTGTAGGTCATTCAGCGCAGAACGCACATCACCTGATGCGTTTTCAGCAATTTGCATGAGTTCTTTTTCATCTATTTCAATCTCTTCACTTTTTGCTATTCTTTCAAGCAGTTTTTTTATTGCGAATTTGTTTATTTTTTTCATTTCAACGAGTTCGCATTCGCTTCTTATTGCTGAAATCTTCTTTTCCCATGCATCGGTTGCTGTCAATATTATCGGACAGTTGGTTTCCTTGAGAATTGAAGCTACAGCACCCGGACCACCGCTGTCTTTTCTTCCAGCAAAAATGTCAATATCATCTATCAGTATCAGTTTCTGCTTTCCGCTCAATGTTCCTGCAAGCGAAGCTGATTTCACAATATGCTCAACTCTTGCCCTGTTCCGCAGTTCACTTGCATTCATCTCGACAATTTCCAGGTCATGCTGTTCTTTCAATGCATAAGCTATCGATGTTTTTCCTACCCCCGGAGGTCCATATACGAGAAGAGGCCTTCTCCTGTTCCCGGCAATCCAGTTCAGAACCCATTTGTTTACTCTTTCCCTCTGTTCATCGTTGCCTATCATTTCGTCTATGCTTCTGGGGATGTATTTATTGGTAAAAAGCATGATTACCTTTGGCCAGCAACTGTTTTTAATAAATTATGCCTTTTAAATTCAATCCTGAATTAGCCCTGTCGTCTAGTGGTCAAGAGAGTATAAATGAACATTTGTATTCTGATAAGATATGAGGTTCTGGACCTCAGGACAGCGGTTCGAATCCGCTCAGGGCTATATTTATGAGATGGTGAAAATGATTGTACTTAACTTGAAAACATACCAGGAAACAATAGATAAGGCATTATTTTTCGCAGATGTGACAAGCGAAGTGGTTGAAGAGACCGGGGTAAGGATAATAATCTGTCCGCCCTCTCCTTATCTCAGGGAGTCAGCAGAAAGATTCTCGGATGTATTTGCACAGCATGTTGACGCATACCCGCCAGGTGCACATACAGGTTCACTGCCTGCAGAACTGCTCAAAGCCCTATCGGTAAAAGGCTCACTGGTAAATCATTCTGAAAACAGAATCGGCATGGAAAATGTGAAAAAAGCACTCGAACTCGTACATTCATCAGCACTTGAAAGCATCGTCTGCGCTGAAAATCCTGAAGAAGCTGCGGAAATGGCTCATCTTTCACCGTTGTATGTTGCCATAGAGCCGCCTGAACTCATAGGAAGCGGTAAAAGCGTTTCAACAACCAAGCCTGAAATCATCACAGCAACGGTAAAGAAGATAAAGGATTCAAGCAACAAGGTCGGGGTTCTCTGCGGTGCAGGGGTAAGCAACAAAGACGATGTAAAAAAGGCATTGGAGCTCGGTACAGATGGAGTTCTGCTTGCAAGTGCATTCGTGAGGGCAAGAGACCCGAAAGTGTTCCTTCAGGACCTGGCATCGGTTTTCTAAAGTTTTTAAAAATAATTTGAATGAAAGATTATTCCACGCGATCGTAGTCTAGCAAACTTTTGGGAAAAGTTTGATCAAAACTTTCCGATTGTTTGGGCAATGGTAGGATTTTGGCCTTCCAAGCCAACGACCCGGGTTCAAATCCCGGCGATCGCATATTCTAATTTTCAGGAATAGGCGTTATCCCGCTTATATCTATAGGCTCCCTGTCAAAGAAGGTTACGACTTCGTATATCTTATCTTCTGTTTCAACTTCAATCATGTCAGGCATTTCAGGGACAGAAAATTTCATCTTTGCATGCTTGTCCTCTTTTATGAAAATCCAGTATTCATCCCCTATATCCGTTTTCACTGCAAGATATACTATGTCAAACAAAGAATCTTCAGTAACTTCAATATCCTCTATCTCTGTGTTTACTATGGTGTTTCTTTGTCTCTCCGCCTTCTTTATTACTTCCTCAATTTCCGGCAGATTGGTATGCTTGAGTATGGTCTTGGTTAATCCGAGTTCGACTTCTGAATAATCAACCTCTATTTCAAGGTCAAGCTTTTCCTCCATTTTTTCAAAGTAGAAATATTCTTTCTTGTCCGTTATTTCATGGATGGGAACCTTCATCCCCCTGTTTGTTTCACAGTCAAGATCTATGAACGCACTATGCAAATCCCTTAACTCTTTGAGCGGCTTCTTGGAAAGCACGTATTTTCCATAGTCTGTTTCAAGTATGAACACCAGTATTCTCTTTCCTTTTGAATTTTTGATTCCATTCAGTTTTTTTGCATCAGTAATTCCTGTAATCAATGCCTTATAACTTACACCAGTATTGTTTTTTTCAGGATCACGATTATAGCCGAGCGACTTTTTCAGTTGCTCAGCCTCGTTCGAAGCTGCCTTCATCGGTTTTTCATCAACTATTGGCGGAATCACGGGTCTTGGAGCAGGCGGAATTACTGCACCAATCATTCTTCCTTTCTGCAATTTATGCGAAGCTCCCCCTGGTGCAGGTATCGTAGTTCTCTTTTTATCATTCTGCTTCAGGGTCATTAAATCACTGGTCACAACCATTATACACTATTAAGTTTTTTAAGCATTGCTTCTGCTCTCTTTCTTTTCAGGGCATCCAGGTCTTCATCGCTTGCAAGGTCTTCAAATTCAGGTTTTACAACCTCGCTGATAAGTCTCTGTGCTTCATCAAGTCTTCTCAATACAAGCAAAATATTGGCAGCATTAATGTTGTCTTCCATCTTTTCCGAATCAAGCATCGGAGTTACAATTCCTTCAAGTTTTCCTTCGGTTTTTTTCCTTATCTCTTTCGATTCTTCAACAAAATCAAGAAGATGGAGAAGTTTCATAGCATTTTTGCAATGTTCAACTCTGCCTGAAGAAATAAACTGCTCGGCATTCAAAAGCATGTTTATTGTAATTCCCTTTGCACGTTCATCGCCTTTTAATACAAGACTTTTCATTCCAAGGGCGGTCAGCTCCCTTATGTTCTTGCTCTTGTGCGTAAGCAGAGATAATAGTCCCTGATACAACTGCGCATAAGCAAAAGGAGGTTTTTCCTTTGTTATTTCCAATATGTTCTTTACAATATCCTCAGCTTCATCTGCATGGATCTCTCCTTGCATTAATATTTCCATAACCATGTTTATTCCTTTTCCCTGGTCAAGAATCCGATACAGTTCTTTTCGTGCACTTTCAGGACACCATTTTGTTCTTGAAAGGAAAAGAAGTGCATTGCTTATCTGGATATTATCATTGCTTCTAAGAATCTTAACAATTGCTTTTCCAGTGCGCTGGTTCAATAATGAAGCGGGAACTTTTGAATTGTGCAGTTCCTTGAAAATAAGCAGTTTCTGTTCAGGACTTCCTTTTTCCATAACATCTGCAACAAACCCGAGCAATCCCACCTTGTTTTCCATAGGCTCTTTGTCAAGCAGTGCCTTCACAATCTTATCAGCAACATCCTTAAAATTATCAAGCAGCATTTTTTCATTTTCTTTGTCTTTTGTAAGAAGTTTTATCCCATGTTTTGCAAGCTCAAGATTTTCACCGTTGCCGTGTCCGTTTTCCTTATAGGCTACAACACTTTTCCAGAATTCCATATCCCTGTAATCGCTTGCATGCAGAACATCAAGTGTGAATTTTCTTGTTTCAACAACATTTCCGCTTCTTCCGACAGCCAGATCCTTCAGACTATTCCAGCATTTTGTATGGTCCGCAAATTCATCAACTTTTCCAACTGCAACATAGATTTTTGCCATGTTTCTGACTTCTTCCTTCACTACATCGGTTTGTTCAAGAAAATAAAGGGCCTGTTCAAGCTCTTTGCTCATCATTTTCCACATTTCATCCTTTTGTTTTTCAGTAAGGTCAAGATATGCCTTTACAAACAAATCAACATAAACATCGTCTTTCTTTTTGGCCTTCGCATAAAGCTTTCCCGCCAGTCTAAGATTATACTTTGCTTCCTCTCCGAGCCATGCAACACTAGCTTTCCTGGTTTTTCCATTCACCTTTCCTACAAGCCTGATAACTCTGGAAGTATTTCCTTTCTCCATAGCTTCCCTGATTCTCTTCTCCCTGCTTTCAGCAAGTGCGTCCTTGAATCTGCTCCACATGGTAGGTCTGGAAGTATTTTTATTCTCATTAATAACCTGTTTTTGGGTCATGTAATATTTACTCATTAAAAGCTTATAAATGTTTCTAAAAGTGGAAAATTAAGGAATTAACAGGCATAGATTTATAAATGTTGTTATTAGTGGAAAAAAAGAAGAGAAATTTGGGCTAGTTCTCTAGCCCAACCTCTATATGCCTCACTCACGTTGTGAAAAAAATTTATGCGGCTCTTCCTTTCTTAAGAGCCATCTCCTTGTCGACAAGCTCGCCGAGAACCTTCTGGTGGATGAATCTCCTTCCACCGATCTTCTCGTGAGGTATTCTCCCCCTGTCGAGTCTTCTCTCAAAGGCATTTCTCTTTATCCTTATACCGCCTTTGTGAAGCTCCTTTATTGCCTCGCTCACAGTGTAGTAATTATTACTCACATGTGTAAGGGCTTCCACAGCATCGCGCGGAATAAGTCTTCGTGTACCGAATTTTACAGAAGGAACAGAACCTTTCTCAATTCTGCCTATAAATGCCCTGAAATTGATTCTTGGATTGGTTTTCTTATATTCCTGGTATGCTTCTTTTACAGTATAAAATTCAGCCTTTGTGTCTGATATATCATCAAGAATGTTCTGGGGTATATATCTCTTTCTTCCTACTTTGACATACGGGATGGTTCCTCTTTCGATTCTTCCCCCGAACGCCCTGAACGAGATAACAACTCCTTTACCTCTTAAATAATCATAAGCGTTTTTTACCGAATACAATCTATGGGATTCTTTCAACTCCTCTTCACCGGCTTTCTGTTTATACAAATCCTGTGCCGACTTGAAAACAGTAGCCAGAGAGCTTGACAGGTTCTTCTCAACCTTTCTCCTCCCTTTCTTAATCTCGTCCAAATCTATAGTCCTATATTTGTCCACAACGTCGTCATCAACTTCCGTTTCAATTACAATTTTCCTTCCGCGAGGCATTTTAAATCACCTTTATTCCAAATGATTATTATATTTTATGCACTTATGTGTAATATACTATGTAACGTATAATTTATAAATATTCTGTTTTTACACCTCGTTTTTCCCTTGACTCATTATGTGTTTCACAATATAAACCACAACAATTATAAGTATTACCCCAATTCCTATGTAAAATAGTGGTAATTCCTGACTGATTTCAGGCTCTTCTATGGGTATCTCCACATCTTCTTCCTCTTCAACTGTTACGAATTTACCTGTCTGGACTACCTTGTTTCCCTCGTTGTCCCTTGCTTCTATCCTGAATTCTATTATCTTCCCGAATTCTATCTCAGGGAAATCAGTGATATATGTATTCTCAGCGCTTACGAATGTTGTTGCAGTAGTCCACTGGTCCAGTCCTGCAGACGGCAGTATCTTATAGCTGACTATTATGGAACCCTCATCCACACCGCTTGCATATTCACCCTTATCGACAATTTTCATCGTCATTCTGGGCCTCATCCCGATTGTTGAGGTGTTTATGTTCTCTATAACCGGAGCATTTACGTCAAAGGCAACAACAACCTCGTTTTCTTCAGCAGGAAGGATGGTAATCTCTTTCTTTATGCTCATATAACTAAGGTTTGCCACAACTACGTTTCCATAAATATTATCCTCCTCATAATGACCGTTTTCCATAACAAATGTTTCATCAAATATGGTAAGCGTTGCGTCAACAGGATTCCCCTGGTCATCAACAGCGTCAATACTTATCGAATATTTCAGCAATATAACCTCATAGTGGGTGTCATCGCTTACAGGTATTGCACCGCTTTCCTTTCCTTTATAATAAGATACAAGATATCCGACTTCCCCGGCTGCAAGATAAAATACAACCTTTCCATATTCATTTGTCTTCTTGCTTAATCCGCCTATCGTTACGGTGGCATTTTCAAGCGGATTTCCCTGCTGGTCATTAACTTCTATTTCTGTACGATATGCATTCACATTTATATCCACTATAGGACCGTGTATTCCTGCCTCTATCGTTTTTTCGCCATATGCCCCGCCGGTAGTCGCATTCATGAATATTTCACAGTCTATTTTCCTGTTCACTGTGCCCTGATTGTGTATTGATATGTGCACTGTTCCGTTTTCGTCAGTTGCAAGAGGTTCTGTTGTGAAATATTGGTCCCCGAATGATGCTCCTCGGTCATATTTGACTTGTACCATTGCACCTTCTATCGGTCTTATCTTTGCATCAAGAACACGTATATCAAATGAATCAGAGTATCCTATACAGTCTGCCATTGCATTTCCCGCAAGCAGAATCAATATTAATGTGGTAAACAGGTGCTTCATGGATTAGGATTAATCATTAAGCTTTATAAAACTCTGGCATAAGAAATTGAGTTTACAAGGGCTCGTAGCTCAGTTGCGCCTTTTAGAAAAAAGCGCCCCAAAATTTTTTCGCTGTTTGGGAGCAGAGCAACAGTAGAGCGCGCCGTTCGCATCGGCGAGGCCGGGGGTGCGACTCCCCCCGAGTCCATTACCCAATCGTCTCTTTCAGGAATTCATCTTCTATTTCAACTACTTCAAGATTAGCGCATTTTGTTTTCATTCCAGAAAGAGATGAAAAATTAGGCTCTGTTCTGCCCCCATCCCCGGTAATAAGCTCTTTGATATAAGTCCCGGCTTCGGTCTTTATCCTGAATTTTGCCTTGTTTCCCTTTTTAGAAACAAGCTTCATCCCAAGTATTTTCCTTCTTCTGACAAGATTAGCCCTCCTGTGAGCAACCCTCTCAGGGGTTTTCTGCTCTATTGTCTTTCCTTCCAACGAAAGAACAGCTTCAAACTGCTTTTCTTCGGGCTCTTTTTCAAATTCAACCTCTGCTTCATATTCCTTGTCAAAGTGTGAAGCAGCAACCAGTTCTATTGCTCCCCTTTTAACAACCTTCAAATCATGAACTGCAACTTCCTTCCCGCCAGCTATCATTTTCTCAATCTTCTTCAAATCCGGTTTCCTGTTCTTAGCTTCTGCAAGCTGCATCACAAAAGGCCTTTTAGCAGTAGTGACAACATCGATGTCCTCCCTCCCTGAAGCATGAAGAGTATAATCTTTCGCATCCGCCTCTTTCTTCATAATCTCCCCGATCTTCTCTTCAACAGATACATACATCTTTCCCTTTCCTTCGCATTTTTTGCATCCTTTTCCGTTGCATTCCTTGCATGTCCACCTAGTCTGGGATATCCCCGGAACAAGCTTCTGGTATCTTCCGAAGATAAACAGTTCATTCGGTTCTACGCTGACCTCGCCTTTGTCAATATCAAAAACAACCTTCAGCTCCATCCCGGGCCCGAAATCCTTCCCTGTTTTTTCATGAAGCTTCCTGTTTATGTAGCGGTTTGCATGGGTCTTTACACTCTCACCAATATGAAAATCCCAGAGAAGTTCCTCTTTCTCAAGCCATTTCTTGGGCATTTTTGTTGAAACAGAAAAATCCGAGTTTATCTCACCTGCAATTTTGTCAATCAGCTCATCCAGCTTTTCGAATTTGCCGGTGCACAGATAACACTCGCCTTCCGGAAACTTATCCTTATTCGCACTATTGCAGAATTTGCAGAGAGTATACATTTTCACACTGAAATGTCCCTGTGGGGTTCTGAAGGCAGGGAATGCTTTATTCTGTATCCCTCAAGAATGAGGCTTGCCCTCTTTATCTTCGTTTCTCTTCCGGAAACAGCTTTGATGCTAAGCAGTTTTTCAGTATAAATCCCGAAATCAGCAAGAGTTGAAGTGCCGTTTTCAGTCATGAACTTGAGAACCTCAACAACAAGTTTCTTTCCCTTCTCATCGCTTCCCCAAATACTGAGCGCAATTGCCACCTGGTTTATGAAATGTGCCTTGTCTGTCTCGCTCATCAGTCTCCATTTGTCCAATACCTTTGCTTTTGCCTCATCGCTGATAAAATCGAACATTTTCTCAACCTCCCTCTACCCATTTTTTGAATGAAAGCTTCTGTTTTCCGTAAGCAGACATCTCTATTTCAGAACCCAGTGAGACCGCAGCCGCTATTGCCTTGTCAGTTACCTTGTATCCTTTGAGGCCTTTTATCTGGGGCTTTGCAGCTTTCATCCCTTTGCCTTTTCCGATTTCTTCAAGTTCTGATATCAGTTTTTTATCATCAATGCTCAAACTCGAAGTGGGTCCATGTTTTATTACATAATCCATTAGAGCATTAAACCTGGTTCTGATATCCTCTTTTTTTGCAGGGACCAGAGCCAGTTCTTTTTCCTCGGCCTTCTTTTTCTTGGGTTTTTTCAGGCTGCTTCCTCTTGCCATTTTTCACACCGACATCTCTATCTCAACAATATTTTATAAACACTTTGTCATATTATTTAAATCATGAACTTTAATGAAGACGCATTGTCCTGGCTTAAGAAAAACGGCTTCAAGAACGAGGAGATAGATGCTGCCAAGAGGGCCCTTTCCATAGCATGGAAACATATAAAGGCCGGAAAGGAAGACACACTGATGCTGCCGAAAGGAACCTCAAAGAAGGTTGCAGCGCTTGTCTATTCCGTTGTCTCAGAAAGCGATATGAAAGGCCGTCCTTTGGGTTTTGAAAAAAGCGGATTCGTGAGTATTACCGAAGGAGCCAGAAGACGATTCAATGAAGAGTCAGAGCTTGGGGAATATGAAAGTGTAATAGAAAGAATGAGCAAGATAAAGCTCGGAAGAGGACTATCAGACCCTAAGAAAAGAACCAGCGTCAAAAAATAGCGTCAGACAGTTTCCTCTGCTGTAAAATCAGTGAATTTCCCGTCGTGCTCTTCCCACTTATAGTCGACTTTTTCTACTCTTGCAGAAGAAGGCCCGCCCTTTTTGCACCATTCAATAAGTTCTATAAGGCTTTCCTGTTTTCCCTCAGCCATTATTTCAACGCTTCCATCCCTTCTGTTCCTTACCCAGCCTTTCAGTCCAAGTCCTTTTGCAGTGCTTACGGTATTTGCACGGAAGAAAACGCCCTGAACCATGCCATGAACGAATATATGGACAATTTTCATCTCAAAAGCTCCCCTCTTGCCTGTTCAATCTGATGCCTTGCAGAATCCTGTTTTCTCCTGAATTCAGGCAGAACAGAATTGGAAAACCTCAACGGAAGCAGTTCATCGTATATCTGCTCCATCATTTCAAAGTATTTGCCTGCTTTTTTCTTTTTTCCATGCCTCAATGACTCATACATCTCCCTTTTCAGTTCACCAATAGCGTCAAGAAGCCCGTTAAGATAAGATATTTCACCCACTTTCAGTTCATCAAATGAAGGTATTTTCCCTTTCTCAACCGCAGAAAGAACTATTCTGGCTTCAGCATATTCCTGCAGTACATGGTTCAACTGGGCAGGAAATTCATTCTGGTATTTTCTTATTTTCCCGAGCGTTTCCTCTGCATCCTTCAGGTATTTTTTCGCTTCTTTTGTATTTCCGGAGTGCATGGCTTTTATGGAGTTGGAGCAGGCCCTTACAACAATCCTGTTCTTTGACAGTACCACGTCCAGCTCGTTTTCCTTTTTCATAAGCGTCTTCTCTATTTTCTTTATTCCAAGCGACATTTTTTCCACCAATTTAAACATACCGCGCTGGTTTTATAAATCTGTTCTGTAATAGAGCTTCGGTGAATAATCATGCGCGTTGTTTTATCGATAGGGGGAAGCTCGATAAATCCGGACGGAAAACCTGATATAAAATTTCTTAAGGAAATCTCCGCCATTCTCAGAAAGAGCAAACATGAATTCGGAATAGTTACCGGTGGGGGGAGTGTTGCAAGGGCATATGCCACTGCTGCAAGAGAATTGGGCGCAGGAGAATATGATGCGGATGCAGTGGCAATAATCGCAACAAAACAGAATGCACACGTACTGATAGCAGCATTGGGTGATATCGCACACCCGAACGTTCCCAGAACTTTTGAAAGGGCAAGGATGCATCTTGGAAAACATAAGGTGGTAGTGATGGGCGGAACCATTCCCGGGATAACTACCGATTCTGATTCAGCACTGCTTGCAGAAGCAGTCGGTGCAAAAAGACTGGTTAACATAAGCAATGTTGACGCCATTTATGAAAAAGACCCCAGAAAGAACCCGAATGCGAAGAAATACAGGAAACTCAGCTACGACCAGCTGATTTCACTTGCAACAGAAAGCGACAAAAGGACTGCAGGAACCCATTTCGTATTTGATATGCTGGCATGCAAGCTTATTGCACGTTCAAAACTGGAAACCCATTTCGTATCATGCAAAAACATGAAGGATATCGCTAATGCTATAGAAGGAAAAGAACACAGCGGAACGATTGTCCGCTAAAGTTTAAGGTATTTTGCAACTTCCCTGTCAGAAAGCGACTTGTGTTTTTTAGTCTTTGCAGATACCAGCGAAATCTCAACATTCTCTGCATTGAGGCCTTCATCCTGGGTTCTCTTCAATGACTCTATCGCAAGCTTCACCGCATCATCGAGCAGCATCGTCTCCTTGTATTTTCTCTCAATGATTTCATCCACTTCTTTCTTGCTTGCGCCAATGGAGTCTGCTTTGTATGCAGTCATCGCACCGCTTGGCTCTGCTTCAAACAATCTGGGTTCTGTATCATATCCGCCGATAAGCAGCGAAACACCGAAAGGCCTTATTCCACCATACTGGGTGTAAATCTGCATTAAATCACAGACGCTTCTTGCTATTGTCTCAACAGTTGCGCTTTCGCTGTATGTTATCCTGTGCCTCTGTGCATCCACTCTTGCTGTTTCGACAAGCCTCCTTGCATCTGCTATAAGTCCGCTTGCTGTTACCGCGATATGCTCGTCTACCTCGAATATTTTCTTCAGTGATTCAGGGACAATCAGTTTTGAATGGATGGATTTGAATGCAACAAGGGCAACACCGTCTTTTGCGCATATGCCTATTGCAGTTGCGCCTCTTTTTACTGCCTCTTTTGCATATTCTACCTGAAACAGTCTTCCATCAGGACTGAAAACAGTTATTGCCCGATCATAAGCTTGTGGAGATACTCCGTACATATAGGTTCACCTCATTCTAGAAATATACGATTTAAGCTATGAATTATAAGTATTTAAATACTTGGTATCGGCCCCTACTCGATTCTCCATCTCAACAATCCCGCAATTTTCCCAAAACCTTTCAACTTTAATCCTGCATCTCCTTCTGAGGAGAATATCACTATCTCAGCCCCTGCCTTTTCCGCTTCATCTATCACTTTCTCGGCATCCTTCGAAGTTCTCAGGAACTCATCCAACACAAAAAGCTTGTCAACAGCACTAAGTTCAACGGCTTTCTTCACTTCAGCAATACCATATGCGGCCCTTCCGCTGTTCCTGTGTATTTCCTCAACAAGTTTTTCAATCAGCTTTTCTTCTTTTTCATATCTTGCTTCGCCCGCAACCTTCTCGACAATCCCTTTCTTCAGTAATTCATTAACTCCATTTCTTTCGGCATAGGAGCAGCTCTCGAATATTATTCTCTCAATCAATTCGGGTTTTCTCTGTTTGATAAATTTCTTCAGATTGTCTTTCGTAAAACCCGGGCCTGCAACAATGAATTTTTCAGGCCTTCTTTCAATCTCTGCCATTATATTCCCGAAATATTCAAGTTCCCTTTTTTCAAAATCCTCGCTTCTTTTCCTTGCCTTGTTCTCAATCTCAGCGCCATAATCGATTCCATAAGGCTTCACAACCGCAAGCAGTGCCTTCTCCTCATCAAGCACTATAATATTGATGCGCGGCTTTTTCGTTTCCTTTTCCGCATCCCTCAATCTGTCAATCTCGTATTTCTTCCATTTCTTGATTATTTTCACCCTTGAATTAGCTTCAATTTCAATAGTATGATGCTTCCCGAGCTGTACATATTCCTCAGGGTGGCCCGAAACTATTGTTCCAAGCAGTCTCAGTCTGTTAGCGGTTTTTGCAAATTCAACCCTTTCAATCTTAACGCGAATGGTAACCGGTTTTTTCTCCTCTTTTGTGCCGACCTTGTAAGTCCTCCACGTTCTTGCCTCTGCCTCATCCCCCGGATTAATAACTTTTTCCAAATGCCAGAGGTCATCCAAAGTATCGGTCTGAATTTTAATCTCGCCGGTTTTTCTGTCAATGTGAATAACTTTCATCAAAGAATTAGTTGCTGGAAAAACATAAATATTCTCTCTTTTTTATTATTTTCATGCTTTCGTTTTCTGATGTGGCCAAAGTATTCGCAGAAATAGAGACACGTTCAGGAAGGCTTGAAATGACGGACATACTCGCAGACTTATTCAGGAAAGCAGATCCCGGGGAGATAGGAAAGCTTGTTTATTTTGTCCAGGGGATTGTTGCGCCCCCCTATGAAGGAATAGAGCTTGGAATGGGGGAAAGATTTGCGGTAGAGGCAATAGGATTCTCATCAGGACATTCGAAAAAGGAAGTTGATGATTATTACAAAGAAAGTGGCGACCTTGGTTTAACAGCAGAGCATTTTACCGGAAAGAAAAAACAGCTTTCGTTTTCCGAAGCCAAAATGGACGTTGCATATATCTATTCCGCGCTTCTGAAGATTGCAAAAACATCAGGCGCCGGAAGCAACGAGCTCAAGAAAAAATATCTGATAGAACTTCTAAATAATTCCACTCCGGTTGAAGCAAGATTCATCGTCCGTTTCGTTCTTGGGAAATTAAGGCTCGGGGTTGGAGACCCTACTATTCTTGATTCGCTTTCTGTTGCGAAGAAGGAAGACAAATCATGGAGAGAACCTTTGGAACGTGCATACAATATCTGCGCGGATATGGGCTATGTCGCAACCGTTTATTACGAAGATGAAGAGGAAATAGCAAAATTCAGGGTACAGCCCTTCAAGCCGTTGATGCCAGCTCTTGCCGAAAGGCTTGCAACTCCGGAGGAAATAATCAAGAAGATAGGAAAATGCGGAGTTGAAAGAAAATACGACGGCTTCAGGCTGCAGTGCCACAAAAAAGAGAATGAAATCAGGCTCTATTCAAGAAAACTGGAGAACATGACGCACATGTTTCCTGATGTTGTTGCAGCAATAAGAAAACTTAAGAAAAAGGAAATCATTTTTGAAGCAGAAGCGCTTGCCTATAACACAAAACAGCAGCGCTTCTATCCTTTCCAGCAGACCATGCACAGAAGAAGGAAGCATGGGATTGAAGAAGCATCCAAAGAACTCCCACTGAATCTTTTCTGCTTTGACATAATGTACCTTGACGGAAAGGACTTGACCGGAAAACCATACAAGGAAAGGAGGAAAGCTCTGGAGAAACTGTTTCCGAAGGATATACTGAAGTTAAGCGAAATGGTTTTGGTTGACAAACCGGAGGAACTTGAGGAAATCTTCGGGGATTCGCTTGGAAAAGGGCTGGAAGGGATAATGGCAAAGGACCTGAATGCCCCATATACTGCCGGAAAAAGGAAATTCGCATGGATAAAGCTGAAAAAATCCTACGGAAAATCGGTTGATACGATTGACGGGGTAATTGTAGGCTATTATCTGGGAAAAGGCGCAAGGGTGGAATTCAAATTCGGGGGATTATTGCTTGCGGTCTACAACCCTGACCATGGCAGATTTGAAACAGTCGCAAAAATAGGCTCTGGTTTCACGGAAGAGGAAATGATGATGCTCCAGGAAATGCTTGATAAGATAAAAACAAAAGAACCTCCGAAGATACTTGACTACAGGACAGAACCCGACTTCTGGGTAGAGCTTAAATATGTTGTTGAAGTAGCTTTTGATGACATTACCCTTTCGCCAACGCATACGTGCGGTCTTCACGACGATAAGGGTTATGCATTGAGGTTCCCGAGGCTGATGAGTTTGAGGGAAGACAAAGGTATCAAGGAGGTTACTACTACGAAAGAAGTAATCGAAATGTACGATTTGATGCATAAATAGGTGGGTTTATGAAAGTCAAAACTGATAAAAAATCCGATGGAGGAGTACTTGCATATTTTTTGTTGAAAGAGGATAAGATTCCTGCAGATGTTCTCAAACTCGGGAAAATATCAAAAGATGAATTTGAAGGGAAACTTGGAAAAACATATTCTACCGCAACTCTTGGAAAAATGAAAGCAAAAAGAATTCTTCTTGTTGGTCTTGGAAGCAAGAAAGATTTTGAACCTGATTTTGTAAGAAGAGCTGCAGGGACCGCCGTAAGATACTGCAAGTCAATGAAATGCCCGAAGCTTTCGATAGCCCTCCCGAAAATCCCGAAAGTCAGTGCAAAATCAACAGCCCAGTTCATAACAGAAGGCGCAATTCTTTCAAACTACAAATTCATGGAGCTGAAAACAAAGAAAGAGGATTATTTCGATGTAAGCCAGGCAAGCATTCTTACTTCTGATAAATCCGCAGAAGACGGAGTGAAAACAGGAATGGTTCTTGCAGAAGCGCAGAATTATACGAGGGAAATAGATGAGTATCCTGCAAATCTCATGACTCCAAGGAAAGTTGCTGAAATCGCGAAGCAACTTTCAAAAAAGAACAAGAAAATCTCAGTTACTGTTTTTGATGAAAAAGCGATGAAGAAAAAAGGGATGAATGCCCTGCTTGGGGTTGCGAGCGGAAGTGCAGAACCTCCGAAGCTTGTAATATTGGAATATAATAAGGGCAAGAAAAATCTCCCGCTTTACGGATTGGTTGGAAAAGGAATAACTTTCGATTCAGGAGGAATTTCACTGAAACCGTCAAAGAACATGCATGAAATGAAATACGACAAGACGGGGGCAATAGTTGTTCTCGGAACGATGAAGGCGGTCGCAGAGCTTAATCTTCCCATAAGAGTAATGGCCGCGCTTGCATTGACTGAAAACATGCCTGACGGAAAGGCGCAGAAGCCGGGCGATGTTGTAAAAGCATATGGAGGAAAAACGATTGAAGTGCTTAACACAGATGCAGAAGGCAGACTGGTTCTTGCCGATGCTCTTGCTTATGTTGCTGAAAAGAACCCGAAGGCAATAATCGATGTTGCTACTTTGACAGGAGCGATAGTCGTTGCACTCGGGAAACATGCAATCGGTTTGTTCTCAACAGATGCAAAGCTTGCAAAACTCCTTGAGGAATCGGGTAAAAGAACCCATGAAAGGGTATGGCGCTTCCCGTTATGGAAAGAATATGCTGAAATGATGAAATCCGAGATTGCAGATATCAAGAACATAAGCGGAACAGGGGAAGCAGGTTCTATTACCGCGGCAGTTTTCCTGAAAGAATTCATAGGAGATGCAAAATGGGCTCATCTTGACATTGCAGGAGTTATGGATATCAAGAATAATCATCCTTATCTTGAAAAAGGAGCAAGCGGAACAGGTGTGAGGCTGCTTACAGAAGCCCTGCAGTTCATTTCGAAGAAATAGAGTTATTTGTGTCAAAAGAGGGTTTAAAAAGGTTATCGCGCATAGTATATTTGTATGAAATTATTTGATGGACGGAAAAACTCAGCAGACAAGGCCGGGGAAGCTCCAAAGACGATACGGGGAAAAAAGATGCCGACTATAATACGTCCACTAGGAGCTAGGCTAAATGAACAGGAGTGGTATGTTGAGTTTGAGAAAGCCAAAAAACTTACAGATGAAAAAGGAGCAAAACTTTTATCGGTCGGAGAGCTTTACGGTTGGCTGGAAAACGACATGAAGCAAGAATACAAAATTCTGAGAAAATGGGTCAGAGGGTTACACGCCAAAATGTGGAGTGGGACGGTTGTTGCTTCTCCGGGACTGAATGAGTCATTTCCTAGAATTATAGAATATGTTGTAGACGTATCTAAAGATGATGTTGGTTATCTAGATAAAAAATCAGATGAACACCACCCAGAAAGTAGGAGATATACTCTTGATACTTCAGATTTTAAGGGAGAGAAAGGCATAGCTCTTGTTCTTCAACCTGGAACATATGACATAATAGAAGATGGAGCTGATAGAGTTTTTATCCCAACATCAGAAATAATCGTTGTAGAAAAGTTTGTTCAGAGTAAAAAGGGGAAAGCGGGAATCGACGAACAGACTGGTATCCCTATTGATAATGGAGAGGAGTTAATAAGATTTGGTAGAGAGACGCGGGACTTCGTTTTTCCCGTTGCAGTCATGACCGACTTAGCTTTACAATTTTCCGTTGGAACCCCAAGGAATGCTGGGATTACAATTGCCGAATTTCCTCTCATCCCGAGTTCTTCTGCTACTGGATCACCTGAAAAACAAATCCAGATTGCTGTGCCTGACGATATAAAAGGACTTACTGCAGCGGCACAGGAATCTATTGGAAAACTCAAAGGGATAGTAAATGAAAGTTTACTTGCTCCTATAGAAAAACTCGTTATTAAAGTTAAGGAATCGGAAAAAGAAAATAAGTAGAAAGCTATTTCTCCTTAATAAATTCCTCTAATTTTTCCCTTGCTTCCGCATCTGTGAATTGCTGCGGCGGGTGTTTCATTAACCATGCACTAGGCCCGATAAGAGGTCCACCAATTTTTCTATCCAGTGCGATTTGAGTACATCTTAGTGCATCGGCCGATACACCACTAGAATTGGCTTTATCGTCAACTTCCAATCTTACTTCCATATTGTAAGGTATATCCCCCCACATGCGTCCTTCTATCCTCATGAACATTAATTTCGTGTTCCCAAGAAATGGAATGAAATCAGAAGGACCTACATAAATCTGGTCATCAGGAAGTCTTTCTCTTAACTGGCTCTGTACTGACTCTGTCTTGCTTATCTTTTTTGATTGCAGCCTTTCTCGCTCTAGCATGTTGATAAAATCTGTGTTTCCACCAACATTAATTTGATAAGTCTTGTCTATCTTTGTTCCTCTCTTATCGCATAAGTTTGCTAGTGTCCTATGCACAATTGTCGCCCCGATTACCCCTTTATAATCGTCCCCGGTAATCGGTAGATTTTTCTGTTTAAACCGGTCTGCCCATTCTTTATTGCTCGCTATAAAAACAGGCATTGCATTAACGAATCCACAATCCGTTTCTAAAGCTACTTCTGCCCAGAATTCAGTAGCTTTCTGCGAACCTACTGGGAGATGATTAAGAATTATGCGCGCCCCGGTTTTTTTTATTTCTTCTATTGCTTCCTGTTTTAACTGCTCTCTTGTTTTAGTTTGTTTTATTGGTTTTATCATATTCTCAACATATATTCCGACTCCATCCAGAATCGGACTTTCTTTTACAATTCCGGAACAGCAGGATACCGATTCTACCCATTTTACTTTATTCGGCTCTTCATATACTGCATCGGCCAGCGACTTACCTACCTTATTTTCAGCAACATCGAATCCACATACGAATTCTATGTCCTGTACAGTATAGTCTCCGATTTTTTCTTGCATTACCCCGATGACCTTCTTCTCTGGATGCTTCCTGTAATATTCAATTCCCTGGACCAGTCCTGCAAAGCAGTTTCCGACTCCAACCGCGGCGCATTTTATCTTTTTTGTCATGTTAACACCAACTATTTAACATTTATTAAATATATAAGAATTATTAACTAATCCTCAACCCTTAAAAACCCGACTGCAACAAATAGTCATGTCGCTTTGTCGGCTAGACTCTCCTTCCGCATGTTCGGAAGGCGAATGACGGAGGCAAATTTTATGTATTATATAAACGAAATCGAAGACAGAATCAGGGTTCCCCCCGAGATGTTCGGAAGCAAGATCGAGGATGCAGTCCTTAGAATCCTCAGAGAAAGATATGAGAGAAGAATCTTCAGAGACCTTGGAATACTCCTCTCGGTAACCGATGCCAGAGTTGTTAGCGAGGGGGTAGTAATACCTGGAGATGCCGGAGCATATTACACAATCAGGTTCGATGCCCTGAGCTTCATACCAGAGGTTAACGAGGTTTACAAGGCAGACGTAAAGGAGATAGTTGAATTCGGCGCGTTCGCATCAATAGGACCATTACAAGGCCTGATTCATATCTCACAGATAGGAAAGGAAAAATACTATTATGACAAAAGGTCAAAGTCCCTTTCATCAAAGGCGGCAAGGAAGAGCGTCAAGAAAGGGGATGCTGTTCTGGTGAAAATTTCAACAGTCAGTCTTAAGCCGACCACCACAGACACCAAGATAGGTCTTACAATGAGGCCCGATGGTCTTGGAAAAGAAGAGTGGATGGAAAAAGAAAAAAAGCAGCCTGCAAAGGAAAAGCCCAAAAAGGCTAAGAAAAAATAGAGGATGAAAAAACATGAAAGCGTGTAAAAACTGCAGGATGGTTGTTTATACTGCAGACAAAACGTGCCCCAAATGCGGCGGCGATCTTTCAGAGAAGCTATCAGGGCTTATAATAGTTCTTGAGCCAGAGCGTTCTGAAATAGCAAAGCTTGCCGAAATAAATGCTGTGGGCACTTATGCAATAAGAGTAAAATAAGGTAGTTTTTTTGAAAGGGTATTTTACTTTTCTGATAGTTTTCGCAGCATTTGCGCTTCTGATTTCCCTAGCCGAACTTAATCTTAATTCAAAAACCCATAATTTTTCCAGTGCTATAAAGTCCGAAAGGTTCTACCGCGTACAGATGAATGTGAAAGAGGTTCTGATAGAGGCCGCAAGACAGGGTGCATTGGAGGGGTTCATACAATATACTCTTGTTGAAGGGCATACGCAGGCTGCATGTCTTAACCCGAATACAATGAACCTGTGTTTCAATCGGAATGATGCAAAAAGGAAGGCAGATGAGTATGCACGCAATAACATGGAAACTGTTCTTGTGATGGCTTCCGGCACTGATAAATTTGACGATGAAATGGATGTTATTGTAAAATGCAATGAAATAGAATTCAGTCCCCTGACCTGCCAGAATGCGGTAAAAACAGAAGTCGAGGTTGATGCTCTCAGCCTCTACGGCTGGCGCCTTTCTTCGGTAGGACTTTCCAGCGATATATCAATAGTGGTTTCCTCTTCAAAGAATCCGGAGCTGTCCACCGAGGTTTACTTTCCTTCAGGTGTGAAAGAGGTGTATGAATGAAGGCGCAGGCAACCGTTGAGTTCATGATGATTTTCCTGGTGACCATGGCAGCCATAATGATAATATTTTATCCGATAGCAAAGGCGCACAAGAACTATGAACAGCAGTCTGATTTCATAAAAAAGAAGCAGGAAATGGAGGACTATCTGGTTGGCCTGCAGGTTTATTGCAATGGTGGGCTTAATACCTCAGTAGCCGATGCATTGAGTTCATCAGGCTGTGAAGTATTGGTGCATTACGAAGAAGTAAAATTCAGATGCGGCGGAGAAACACAGGAATTCCCGGGATTTTTCAAAGCATGTGTAGAGGTGGACCCTTCAAATGTCAAAAGGCCGATATAAAGGACTTGTATCCTACGATGGTATGTTCAGCCTCATCCCTATTCTTCTCCTTACGGTTTTTCTTCTGAATTCTATGCAATACATGCTGTATAATTCTATTGAAAAGGTAAAAGAGCAGGAGAAATTCAACATGCTTGTAGTGATAGCAGATTATGTTGTCAAGAATGCAGGCGCATATACTGAAAGTGACGGAATATACCCGAATCTTATGGACCAGTCAAAGTTAAGTTCTAATATACTTGGGCAGCAACTTGGCGGAGAATATAAAATGACAGATCTTTTCATAGGGCTTGAAAGCGAGAGCAGCATACCAAATGATGAAAGAACCTGCATCTACAGGATTGTGGCAAAACATCCAAACAGAGAAGTGGATAAATTATTCGTATGTGGTTGATATGCAGACTATGGAGGCAATAATTTCGTTTTTCGTTTTCATGGTGTTTACATCCTATCTTCTGATGCAGCTTGAGGATTATAACGGAATGGATGATTCTCTTTACAGATATCAGCTTGCAAATGATGCCTGGCGCGTTCTTTATCTTCAGGGGGCTTTCAAGGATGTGGACAGCATCAGCGATATTGATTCATATGTTGCTGAACTGTCTGACGTCACCGGTTTCTGCATTTATGTAAGCGGCCAGCAGGGAACATCCACTCGGGGAATTCAGGGGAGGTCGTGCGGTGATGAAGCACTAGCAAAAGTCAGCCATGTTCTTATTGCCGGCGGGAATCCTGAACAGGTTACGCTATCCCTCTATCCTTCATCATAATTACCAATTTTTTGGTAGCTACTAATATATATGTAACCAGAGAATTATCTTTATGGGAAAAATAGAAGATGCAGTGAAACTGCTGAAAGAGGGGAAAATGCTTGTAATATATGATGGAGACGAGCGCGAGGGGGAGGCAGACCTTGTTTTTCATGCCGGATTTGCAAGTCCTGAAATGATAGAAAGATTAAGGAAAGATGCAGGCGGACTGATATGTGTTGCACTTGCAAAAGAACATGCAGATGCAATCGGGCTTCCATTCTATACTGAATATCTTTCAAAGGCAGGAGGAACGCTTGAAAAACTCGAATGCAAGAAAACGGCATACGGCGATGCGCCTTCGTTTTCGATCGCGGTGAATAACAAGAAAGTGTATACAGGAATAACAGATGATGACCGCGCGCTTACAATAAGCGAGATTGCAAAGCTTGTTGAATCAGAAAATCCCAAGCAGAGATTCATCGATGATTTCTATTCACCTGGACATGTTTTTCTTTTGATCGGAAGGGGCATAGAAAACAGAAAAGGACATACTGAACTTACGCTTGAACTTGCAAAAAAAGCAGGATTGACAGGAGTAATGGTTCTTTGCGAGATGCTTGGAAAGGGAAAAGCGCTTCCTAAAAAAGATGCTCAAAAATATGCTGAAGAAAACGGATTTGTTTTCATCAAAGGGGTTGATATATATGAAGCTGGGAATCGTTGACACTATGTTTGCAAGAGTGGACATGGGTGAAATGGCAATAGATGAACTGAAAAAAAATTATCCGGATGTTGAAATAATAAGAAAGACCGTTCCGGGAGTAAAGGACCTGCCTGTGGAATGCAAAAAGCTTCTTGATGAAGGCTGTGATTCATGCATGGCGCTTGGAATGGTCGGAGGAGCTCCTGTTGATGCAGTATGCGCGCATGAGGCTTCTTTGGGAATACAGCAGGCAAAACTTCTTACTGGAAAACATATTATCGAAGTTTTTGTGCATGAAAATGAAGCATGGAGCGAAAAGGAATTCTTTGAAATATGCGACAACCGGACGAGAAAGCATGCGCACAACGCAGTTCTTCTTGTCAAAGACCCTGAAGCACTGATAAAGCTTGCAGGAAAAGGAATCAGGCAGGGCAAGGAGGATGAAGGTTCTGTTTCAAAAGAAAAAGGAAAGACAGGAATAGCTTTTGTTGTCTCAAAATTCAACGAGGAAATGACAAACAGAATGTTCCAGCAGGCGAAGGAAACCGCAAAGGAATGTGATGCTGAAATAAATACTACAATCTTCGTGAACGGTTCTTTTGAGATACCTTTGGCAGCAAAAAAACTTCTTATGGACAAAAATAATGACTGCGTGGTTGTTCTTGGTGCAGTGATAAAGGGTGAAACCGCACATGATGAAGTGATAGTCAAAACAGTTTCAAAAAAACTGGGCGAACTTTCACTTGAATTCAGGAAGCCTGTCGGATTTGGAATAATAGGACATGATGCTGACTGGGATACTGCAGATGAGCGTGCCGAAAAATATGCTGAAAGAGCAGTAAAGGCAGCAGTCGAACTTTCGGAGGCGTTGAAGGAATGATAGAACTTTTTTCAGAAGCAAAACTGCCCACAGAATACGGGATACATGATATCTATGTTTTCAGAGAAGGTCCTCTTGAGCATGCTGTGCTGGTTAAACCTCGAGGAACAGAGCCTATGCTTGTGCGCATACATTCCAAATGCCTTACAGGTGAGGTTTTCGGCTCATTGAAATGCGACTGCGGTGAACAGCTGCACATTGCAAGGGAAATGATAGCAAAAGAAGGAGGAATGCTGATATATCTTGATCAGGAAGGAAGGGGGATAGGTCTTGGAAACAAGATAAAGGTATATGCTCTTCAGGAGCAGGGTTTGGATACTGTTGATTCAATGCTTGCCCTTGATTTTGATGAAGATCCAAGGAACTTCGATCCTGCAGCAGATATTCTTGAACATTTTGATATAAAATCAGTAAGACTTCTTACGAACAATCCAAAGAAGATATCAGCATTGGTTAAACGGGACATGGTAGTTGAGCATGTGCCCATAAAAGGAACAGTGAATCCGCATAATGCGCCTTATCTTTTTGCGAAACAGAAAAGGATGGGGCATATGCTTGGAATGAAGGGAGATCACAAGGATTTCCTAGAGCGTTTGTCAAGAAGAAGGTCAAGAGAAGGCAAGCCGCGTATCCGCTCTAACTCGGGTTGACCATTACATATTCAACTTCTATTTTGTCAACATCCCTGAATACATACCAGCCGTCTTCCCCTTCAGTGCTTTCATACCTGAACCAGAATTCCTCAAATCCAGGATAAAGGGATGCATCTTCGGAAACCAGGAAAGTAGGCACCATTGTTATGTTATATTTTGATACTATTGCGCTTCCCTCAACAGATGATACATCATATTCACTGACACCGCCCGTATACAAGCGGAATACTGTCACCATATCAGATACAAACAGGGTTACATTGTAGCATTCTGCGCATTCTGCATCAGTGATGTAAATAATATCAATTATCCCGCGTACAGAATCGGTTGTTGTATCATAATAAGGCGCAACCACATTTCTGTATACAAGCGAGCTGTCATCTGTTACATCACCCATTTCAGAAAACCAGATAGACAACATCCTGCTGTCCCACTGCCCTTCTTTCTGCAGTACAATCGCCGGCAGTTTTGTGATATTGTACCTTGTAATCATGTTTCTGCCCTCTTCGGATGAATCGTAAACAGTTCTTACCTCAACTATTCTGGTTCCTATCTCATTTTCATCCTGTTTTATTCCGTTCACGATATTTTCAGCCGAACTGCATTCAACACAATTTTCATGCTTTAATATTATCGCAGTTGCATTAGGACTTAATACCTCAGTTCCTTCAGCCACCCACTGGTCGGCATCTTCAGTTTCGCTCGGTGATGCTGAATATACATAAATTACAGTGGCGATTATCAGAATAACTATCAAACCGACTACAACAAGTAGTGTATTATCTTTTCTGGGTTCAGGGATCATACTATCACGCTGCAGATGAAAAGGGAATGTAACTTTAAATTAATTCCTATAGTATTCCGATTGCTATGTTTAAGGATTTAAGCAGAAATACGAAGATACTTGGTATTGCCAGTTTTCTGGTGGATGTAAGCAGTGAAATGATTTTTCCATTGCTTCCTTTTTTCCTTGTTACAATTCTCGGAGCTCCTGTTTTCGCGGTCGGACTGATGGAAAGCCTCGGCGGCCTGGCAGTAGCGCTTACTGCGATACTTGCAGGTTTTTATTCGGATAAAATAGGAAAGAGAAAAAACATAATCGTTCTCGGCTATGGTTTGTCCGCATTGTCGAAAGGATTCCTTGCATTAGTCACTTCATGGGGCCAGGTAATATTCCTGAGGGTGGCTGAGAGAATCGGCAAGGGATTGAGAGACGCCCCGCGTGATGCGCTCCTCGGACTGTCCGAAACCAAGCTGACTCTCGGAAAGGCGTTCGGCTTCAGGAAATTCATGGACAATCTCGGTGCTGCTGTAGGCCCTCTTGTCGCAGTTATTTTTATAGCATTTTTTTTCAATAACCAGCATAGCGATGAATCCTACCGGCTTCTTTTCATCATAGCGGTTGTTCCTGCTGTTCTTGGAATAATGGCGCTCCTTTTCCTTAGGGACAAGCCGTCTAAATCAGAGCCTCCCAAAATAGCATTTTCACATCTTCTTTCCAATGTCAAGGTCAGGAACTTTATAATTGTCATGACTTTTCTCTATCTCGGAGTGTTCAGCGTGATGTTTTTCCTTCTCCGGGCAAATGATTACATGGACCTTATCATGATACCGATAATCTATCTTGCCTACAATGTATCTTACACAATATTCTCCCTGCCTTCGGGAATAATGGCAGACAAGCTGGGTTCAAAGGTCACGCTCCTTTTTGCAATGCTTCTGCTTCTTGCTGCACTTATTGTTGCAGCTTTCATGCCGTCATTGCAGTCACTCTTTTTGGCGTTCATTGCATTGGGCTGGTTCATGGCAATAGTAAAGACAGCACCCCAAGTTTTCATCGTGAACAGGATGTCTAACAATAATTATGCAAGCGCATTAGGATCTTACCGCGGTCTTACTTCAATGGCAGAATTCCCTGCCAATCTGCTGGCAGGTCTTCTCTGGGTAGTGCCCGTATTCGGAGTTCCCGGAACATTCATATTCGCAATAGCAACCACTGTTCTCGCAATTGTGTTTCTTTTAGTATTTGTGCGGGATTAAGTGCCTTTTTTAAGTCCTTCGGAAGCATACCTCTTTGGTGAGACCTCATGGGAAAGATAGAGAAATACATACTTAATGAATTAGACAAAAACGGCGCATTATTCTTTGCGCTCATCGACCCTCTGGACTACAAAGACATGAAAGATGCAATCAAGACAGCAAAAAATGCAGACGAAGCAGATTCTGACGTAATACTGATAGGGGGAAGCACTGGAGTGCAGGGAACAGTACTGGATGAGGCTGCAAAACAGATTAAGGAAAACGTCTCAAAGCCGGTGGTTCTTTTTCCCGGAAATATAGGCACACTTACCAGATATGCGGATGCGGTTTACTTCATGTCAATGCTCAATTCAAGAAATCCCTACTGGATAAGCCAGGCCCACATGCTCGCAGCACCGATACTGAAACAATACAAAATCGAGCCTCTCTCAACAGCATATCTTGTTGTTGAGCCGGGCGGAACGGTCGGATGGGTAGGAGATTCAAGGCTGATTCCCAGAGACAAACCAAAACTTGCGGCAGCATATGCACTTGCAGCCCAGTACATGGGATTCAGGTTCGTAATAACGGATGCAGGAAGCAATCCCAAGACCGGCCATGTTCCTCTGGATATGGTCAAAGCAGTGAGTTCGGCAATAGATGTTCCTTACATAGCAGCAGGAGGCATAAGGACTCCTGAAGAGGCAAAATCAGTGATAAAAGCAGGCGCAGACATAATCCAGGTAGGAACTGCTCTTGAGGAAAGCTCGCAGGTTGACAGAATAAAGAAAATGATTAAGGCAGTAAGGGAAGGAGCGAAGGCAAAAAGCTAGTTTTAAAAACATTTTGTTACATAAATATACACTATGCGAGTAAAAGGAATTATACCTACTGCGGTTGGGATTGCATTTCTTGCGTATACTGGTTATGCTGCTTCTACCAGGTACTCTAATGAGAGAATCTGGAAAAACCAGCGGATGCTTATAGAAAAAATCAAGGACCCCAAAGAGAAACAGGAAACCTATGACAGGCTCAGGAACGAACTGATGAAGTTTGAACTTAGCGAGAGAAGGGCGTCAACCGAAGAAAGATGCAGGTTTAACAAACATTTTACAGAGCTGTTGGTCAACAAAGGAAATGAAAAAGCTGCTGAGAAAAAAATAGCTACCGAGAGTTATGAACCTTATGCTCATTGTAAGACAATTGAACAGGTTAAGAGTGCTGCAAAGACCGATACTGGTATTGTGAGCATTATAGCATTGGCATACGGCCTTATCCGTATTTTAACTACCGCATTCAGAAAGCGTGAAAATCAGTAGATTTTGACCGGGTAGATAACTCTTTTTAAACTGTATTCTCAAAAATCTAATACCGACAGGGCCTGTGGCGCAGTCTGGATAGCGTAGCAGCCTTCTATGTTTATGTTTATTTAAACGAAGACAGCTGACGGTCGTGGGTTCAAATCCCACCAGGCCCGTTTTTAAGAAAAAAACGGGAAAGAAGTGACGCAAGTCACAACAGACCCGTTTAATGAGGTGGAAATATGCCTGTTGAAGAAAGTATTAGGGAAATTCATAGTATGATGGAAAATCTGCTTTCAGATAGTTCTATTCCCAAGAATATAAGAAAAGCAATATCTGATGCAAAGGAAAGGCTGGAGGGCGACGACGAACTCATAGTAAAAGTAAGCGCTGCAATCTATCTTATAGAATCGATAAGCGACGACATAAACATGCCGTCCCATGCCAGGACCCAGATATGGGCGCTTATGAGTTCATTGGAATCTGTAAAACAACGGTAGTAAGATGTTCGAGAGGCTTGTTGAGAAGGGGGTTCGTGTTTCAGTTGAGGCAGAGGATCTTATCAACAAGAGCGGGGATGCAGAACTCTATGATAAGCTTCTTGCTTTAGGTAAACTTTTCATAAGCAGGGAGGATGTCGAATCTGTTCTCAAGGAAAAAGAAGAACTTCCTGTGGAATTCAAACCACCATCAAGATTCAAGCCCATAGCCAAGGAATATGATGCTGATTTCAACGTGATACACAAGCGTGATGTTACCGGAAAATCAAGGACAAAGGGCGAAATAGACAATTTCATAAACTATTTCAGAAACCGTTTTGAAAGAATCGAACGTCTTCTGAAGCAGACGCATTCAAATGTGCCTACAGTAACTCTTGAGGACGCGAAAAACCATGTTGGCGATAAAGTAAGGGTCATAATTCTCATATCTGAAAAGAGGGAAACAAAGAAAGGCAATCTTCTTTTTGAAATCGAAGACCTTACAGGAGCATTCAAGGTTGTCTTCTCTTCGGTAGGCGGGAAAAACAAACTTGTTGAAAAATCAAAGAACATAATACTGGATGATGTTGTTGCGATAACAGGAAAAGTGCTTGAACCCTATATGATAGCCGACGATATCGAATGGCCTGATGTCCCGGTGGTCAAGGAGAAAAAAAGTTCGGAAAAGGACCTTGCAGTTGTATATCTGTCAGACCTTCATTTTGGAAGTACGAATTTCATGAAAGAGCATCTGAATTCCTTTGTCAGATGGCTTTCCGGAGAGGGAGAAGAGGAGCTTGCCGGAAAGGTGAAATACATCGTTATTGCAGGGGATATAGTCGACGGCATAGGGATCTATCCTAACCAGGAAAGAGAGCTGGTAGTCAAGGACGTATACAAGCAGTATGAAATGTTCGATGATTTTATCTCGAAGATTCCTGATTACATAGAAATCATAGCAGGGCCTGGAAACCACGATGCAGTCAGAAGAGGAGACCCGATGCCTGCAATAGAGAAGGATTTCATAAAATCAGACATTACCAGGATAGGGAGCCCATCGATCGTTTCAATAGAAGGCCTTAAGCACCTGGTTTACCATGGAACTTCGATAGATTCAATGATTGCAAGCATACCCGGCATGTCTTATATGCATCCTGAAAAGGTCATGGTTGAATATCTGAAAAGAAGGCATCTTTCCCCTGTTTATGGAGGAAACCTGATAATACCTGAAGATGTGGACTACATGGTAATCGAGGACCCGCCCGACATCGTCCATTGCGGCCATATCCACAAAAACGGTTATGCTCAGTACAGAAGCACCCTTGTTATTAATTCAGGAACTTTCCAGAGCAGAACAGAATACCAGATAAAACAGGGCCATGTTCCTACGCCTGCCCTGGTTCCGGTATATGAATTAAAAACAGGCAAATTAAGGACTCTGGATTTCAACGGCTAAATTACCATCTTCATAGGGGCTTCTTTTCCGCCTTCTTTATCAGAATAAGCGAGATATAGGTTTTTTTCTTCAATCACAAAGAATATACATTTGCTTTTAGAAGTCATTATGAATACATTATTTTTCGTAAAGAGCTCCAGTTTTCCATGGACATTCCCCTGCCAGAGCTTATGAAAGTATATCCTGGCAGAATCATCCATGAATTTTCCGATTATTCTCTCTCCTATGAGGATATTCTGATTTTCATCCATGCCCAGGTGTTTATCCTTGAAAATTCCCCAGAGTGATTTATCTGTTTTCAACATAAGTTTGAGCAAATCCCGTGTATTAACCTCGATTTCCTTATTCGGAATTCTTATTATCGGTTTTTCTTCCTCAAGTTCAGTCAGATCAACTTCCTGAGAAGGCAGACTATCCCTATCAATCATTGCAGGCTTTTCCACTGCAGGTTGAGCTACTTTTTGCGGAGGCGGAGGTGGTTTTGGAGGTATTCTCGAAACTCCGGAAGTATTAGGTCTTACCGGAATATTCTTTATCAAATCCTTTAACCGGGGTTTTTTATCATCCGCCATACGTTACTTGTATATCGAAGGGCTTAAAAACCATTTCCCCTTTTTTACCACACCTATTTTCCGCTAAAAACCAAAAACCGAAACATTTAAATACATGTTTCGACGTATCATATCACATGAATAAGATACAAGACAGCGAAAGCTACAAGGCTTTGCTGAAAGGAATCGAAAACGGTAACCATGAAGCCATGGGTCTAGCTCTGGTAGAGTTGAGCAACCTGTGGACCAAACCCAAAGGCGTCAAGGAGAGAGTAGTCTCTGACTTCTGGGATTCTCTGGTCAACGGAGTAACATCCTACAAATATCCGGCAGATATTGTCTGGAATCTGGCACGCAATCTGATTTCAGAATCAGAAAGACTTGAAATGGAAGGTTATGCAGAGCTTTTTGGAGCTTTGTACAGGTATGATGATGTACCCGGAAGAACTGCGGATGATGCTGAAAAAAGAGAGAAGATAGACAGGCATATAAAACACCAGGTTATATCGCTCGGAGCCAAGATTGCAGAGATGGTAACTGATAAATCCGCATTACGCGCTGCTCACAACGAAAAATTCATTAAAACTGCAGAGAAAGCACTGCTTTTCTCATTGAAGCACGGCGGACCTGAGACAAAACTAGTTGCCATTGACGCTCTTGCGCACTTCAAAGGTTCAGAATTGAAAGTAATGCTCGATGGTCTGATAAGCAACGACGACATAATAACAAGACAACACATACGTGATACTATCGACGTGATGCGTGCAAGAGAACTTTACGAAAGAATACAGCATAACCATGAGATACTGCTTGCAAACTATCATGATATTACGTCGGCTGAAAGATTTATCATAGATGTTGTTTATGAATCAGTAAAGACATTGCTTTCAGAAGATAACAGAAGGGAGATAAACGATACTATAGAAACCGCAACAGCAACAGGACAGCTTATCCACCTCCTGGATTTATCTGAAAACTGGCGTTCCAAGTTGTTTGCCTCGAAAGTCGTTCATGAATATGAAAAAGCCTTGCACGGGGATATCATTATGGGGGACATAAAGGATACTCTTCTACACGTTGTTAAGAGAGGAAGTAAGGAAGACTTTAGGGAAAGCGCTGCAAACGCTCTCGCAAAAAACGGAGATAAGAGAGTAATTGATATTTTCGACAAAATAGTCAGAAGAGGAGAGCCTGGTTCTGATTTTGCAAGAAAGTCAATTCCTCCTGCGCCAAAGAAAGATACTGCAAAGAAAAAGGCAGTCAGGTAATCTACGGTGTCGCACAACTCAGAGAGAAAAATAATATAGATGTTCAGAGGAAAACATGCTTGTGACCAGTATGTCATCCCCTAAAACATCTACAAAGAAGAGAAATTGGAAAGAATATAATAATG
>Ga0180433_10001330_pt1 | contig 41420 bp, 49 predicted proteins | sample SS_ome_8_FD_132980 | JGI IMG/M metagenome (GOLD analysis project Ga0180433, IMG submission 132980) | Hypersaline lake sediment archaeal communities from the Salton Sea, California, USA - SS_1_D_1 metaG | ecosystem: Environmental > Aquatic > Non-marine Saline and Alkaline > Hypersaline >...
TCTAATCATCATTTATTATCCCTTTCAAACGGGTCGTTTAGAATACTTTGGAGTGAATAAGCCTCGGTAGAAATAACATCTTCTATATGCTTAACCCTCTTCTTAAGCTCTAAGATTTGCTCTGTACTTCTAATCCTGCTTTCTACATTCCGACGAATTCTAATCTCATGATCCTTAATCACAAGATCTTGGTAGTCAATCTGCCGAGCAATTGAAGAAGTAAAGATTTGCAACAATACTAGCATTACTCCTGCAACGGCTCCTACAATCCCTGCAAACCAAGTAAGGTGTTTCTTGGCACAGGAGTCTTGATCATCTTTCACAAAACACCTCAGGTTCCTATTCCTGTCATCATCAGGCTACCACCCGACGGAGACCCTGTCACCTCGATCACGATGGTCTCGTCGTCCCAGAACACCTCGCTCCGGTCCCCCAACGTAGGAGCTACGCCGTGGTAGTCTCCCACCAACCCGTCATCAGCCCCGTTGTCCTCCCCGTGGACGAGGGCGATGTGGAAGTCGGTGTCCCCCCACGTCGGCTCGTCTTGTAGGTTGCTGATCGTCCAGTCGTCGCCGGAGTGCGTCACGGTCGTCCCCGTCTGCACACTGAGCATCTCATCGTAATGCCCCGAATCTTCTGCGTCGCCACCGAGCGTCAGCCCCCCCACATCATAATACGCACGGGCCACCTGCCCGCCAGAGGTCACGGTGTAGTTCGTCTCGTCCATCTGCAACTCGGCAGAGGCCCACTCGGCGTAGCCGGACGTATCAAACACGAGCAACGTACGGGCAACCGACGCGTAGCTCGACGAGGTATGCACCGACTCGACGCCCGCTTGTTCCAGTCGTTGGACGCTTGTGGCGGCGTCCCGCACCGCGTCCCAGTCGGCGGGATCGGACAAATCACGGTTGCGATGCAGTACTACGTCAGATGAAGCGACGTCCGGGTCGAGGTCGATCGTCCGGCCGTCCAGCGATTTCGGCGGGGAGATCGTCAGCAGCGGACCATCCACGGTCAGCATCCCCGAAAGCAACAACCGCTTCCACTTCTGACCGAACCGAATCCCCAACAGGTTCGGCCGAACAATCCCAGGAATCCGTACGCCAGGCACCCCGTCCCGACTCAGCACCCTCTCGACACCGCGACTCCCATAAAGTTTCAACCGGATCGGCCCGAGGTCTGAGCTCCAACGCAGCCGATGGCCGAACTCCCGCAGCCGCGTGGCAACGGCCCCCTCGGCCTTCTCGTCCTCGTAGTCGTCCATCATCTTCTTGATCGCGACCGACGCATCCTTGTCGGCCGGGCCGATCGCCACCCAGTCCTCCCGCCCCCCGTGCGACCAGACCACCGCGACCGACTGGTCCCGCCGCTCGACGCGGAGGTCCTCGTCGATCAGCCCAAGCCGGCCGTCGGCATCTTCATACCCTACGACTCTTGGATAGATCAACGCACGGTTCGTGTCTACCCTCACTGCTGAGAGATTGTTAGGATCGGGGTGGGACATTCTATGCACTAACCTCAAGGAAAATAGCCACGCCTTCAAAACTTCCAGCAGAAGCAGAAACTTGAAGACCCTTTCCAGATGGAGAAACAACGAGACCGGAAGAGGATTCAAGCGAAACCATACCACCCTGTTGCTTGAATGGCATGGCTCCAGTAAGGGCAGTTCCATCAGAATCTTGAATCGTTAACGTCGATCCATCAGCTCCTGTCATAGTGCCAAAGATACCAAGGAGAATGAACTTAGATCCCGTAGTTGCGGTATGAATGACTTGACTTCCAGAAGTCAAAACTGCACGTTCGATATCATTCCAAGTCTTGCTATTGTAAACCAAGGCATTTACAAGGCTCAGTTGAGCAATGTTTGGTGATCTAAGTGCCATGATTGTACCTTCCTAGACGATTTACTTTCTAAATCGTGAGAGATTCCAATGAAGGACCTTTTTACAGGTCGAGCCTTATCTTTACTTTCTTTCCTCAACTCTTGCTTATACTCTTCTACGATGTTATTCACGCTCCAGGGGTCGTAAATAACCGCTCTCCCACCACTAACCGCTCCTCTTGTAAGTCCCCACAGCTGGAGCTGATAGGCCAAAGCATCAGCGAGATCATCATTCTTCCCATAAGGAAAGACTAAAAGCTCTGAAATCAAGTCCTGCTGATGCGGACGAAACTTTAGAGTTCCTGAAGCGATTACAGGTTGAAGCCCCTGAACCCTCAACTCTTTCTTAGTCGTCGAACCTTTGAGTTTTTCAACGAGAAAAAACGTGCTATCCTGCTTCTGCTTTTCTCTAATCCAATAGAGCAGGCTGGATTGATACGCAACAGACTCAACTCCGACTTTTACAGGCATATATTTACGCACATGGCGAAAGAGCAAATCTATGAGATCCCCGGGGTCACACTTAACTCTCGAGGATTCAAGAACATAAATATTTCCTGTTGTTAAGTCTTTCCCACAAGTGATTACAGCACTCCAGTCAGTCTCGCCCTTGGATTCTTTTGGATCTCCCGCAGGATCGACCGTAGTATAACAGACAAGATTTTGAGGTTCTTTCTCGAAATACTTAAACCACTCTTGCCTGAATATCATATCATCCGACCGGATGGGTTTATTCAAGTAGAGACAAGAGTAGAGATACGGACCCATCCGAGCTTTTAGTTTTTCTAACGCACTTCTACTAAATCTCGATGGATAAGCCGGCTCACCTTTTTCATCTGCTTCACCCTTTTCGTTCTCAAGAGCCGCTCGTTTATAAACCACAAACCAAGGCTCGTTTTCTTCTACCCACGAGATGAGATCTCTCTGAAACCACCGAGTCCCCACGACGAGGTTCTGTGATTTCTCCACGTCAATCAGCAGCGGCGGGACGAGCCGGTGGTAACCAATTGCTTGTTCTACATCATCTTGAGAAGGAAGAAGGTTATCAAACCCAAGATCTTCTTTATCAGGAGCTACGGTGTCGTCTTCAATAATCAACCCAAAGTGCCGGCTTGTAACCTGAGTCTTAGTTCCAGCAGCTTCAAAAGTGCTCTCTGCCCAAGCTTTGTCTCGATGAAGGCAAAGAGAATCTGCTCTCCAAGTTTCGTTTTTCGTAGGAACAATGTCTGGAAAGATTGTTTGAAACATGAGAGAACCCTGACCAAGTACTTTACCAGCAATGGATGAAAACTTAGCCAGGGCATTAGAGTGCGTATTTTGAGTCAAGAGGCATCGGACATTCGGATCTCTTACCCCTCTCCATAAAGGATAAGAGATAGAACAAAGTGTCGTTTTCAACCACCCACGAGGGAGCTCGATCAGCAACTGCCTAATTCCCTCTTCAAGAGACTCTTCAATCTTCTCTTCTAAAAGCCTCAAATGTTTATCTCTCAAGGTCTTTACATAAACATCTTTCTCAAACCCTAAAGACTCATCCCAACCGTCGTAAAGTTCGAGAAGATGACAAAGAGGAAGGTGGATTTGTGGATCAAGCCAGTCAAAGCCTAAGATTCCCTTGGCGAAGAAGAAAAGGTTCCCCATGGCGAGCTGCCGAAGCTCTGCTATCTGATCCTTAGATAGACTCTCTTGTGTAATTATCTCACTCATCCTCAACCCCTACTTTCTCCCCTTTTGACTCCTTCATCGCAGTTACAAGGAGCTGAACCTGATCTGTATTTATCGTAATAGTTCCAGTTTTAGATCCGTCCTCTCCCAAGGCTCTGCCGAAAACACGATCTAAGACTGAATTTGATGCCTTGAGAGCAATGCTTTCGTCTTCAGAAGAGATGAGACTTTCTACTTTAGTCGCAGCTTCGAGGCTTGCTCTCTCAAGTTTTGTTTTCGCCGCGGCAACATCTAAAGTAATGGCTTCTTCAAGGCTTTTGTTTTTACGCTCTCTCCGACGAGCCAACTCGTCTTGCACAATTGGTGAGTTAAGCACCAACCCCACCGCCTCGCGGGTCATTCCCAGTTCTTCTGCAATTGCCTTGTTAGACAGTCCCGCAAGAGCAAAGTCCACCATCTTGTGGTGTCTCGGAAGCATTCTTTGAATTTCACCGCGGCGTTTTTGATTCATGACTTTTCATCTCGACAGGTTTCGCCTTTCGACTCAATAGGTTTAGTCTCAATAGGTTTAGTCTCGAAAGGTTTAGTCTCAATAGATCTAATCTCGAAAGGGTGGTCTCAAAAGACTATCGAAAAGGGGAAGGGTAGGGGGAGTAGGTAAAAAACTTTTAAGTAACTTTCACACACCATAGATTTCCAAAGAGGGTCAAGCTTTTGTGCCGACCCAGGGGTGGGAGGGTTGACAGTTCAAAAGTGGAAAAGACGTACATCTTTTCAGGTATCGCGGTCCGGGACGGAATGTGGAAAAGTCGTACCGGTTTTCACCTACTCACCCGGCGGTTAGGTGAATAGTTAACTCGGCAGGAAAGTTTACTGAAAAAAATACTGATTTTCCTGTTGACCTGGACCCCCCTCGGTGCGTACAATACTCGTGAAATGGCCGACCCGCCGGGGTTGGCGACGAGTTTTCCCAATTGAAAAGGGAGTGTATCATGCCGAAGACTTACCGAAGTGCAACGTACGTTCTGCAGGTGGGTTCAAGGAAGGATGGTTCAGCACGGTTCTTCAAGTACAGCGGTATCGTGCCGAACGTCGGATGCTCGCCGAGTGGGATGCTGGCAGAGCTCGAACAGGACAAGGGAAAGGACGCCGCCTGGGAGATTCTCAGAAACAAAGGCGTCGATCTCTGGGCACGGCAGAAGGCCGTGCACCGCCTGAACACGTGGGAACAGGCCAAGGAAGGCAAGGTGTCGGACAAGGCAGTGTTTTCCACAATCGCAGCCGCCGGGGCTGACTTTCAAGCCTACTGGGCAGAGAAAGGAGGCGACTTACTCGAAGCCGGAAAGAAATATCTGGCCGAGAACACCAAGAACGCCGAGAACTGCCCGCTCGACGAAGTCAGCGAAGACGAGGCAGACGTGATCAAGAAAGCACGGTCAGAAGAGTGGAAGAAGGTCACCGGAAAGGTCGAGAAGGACGAATCGGATGAGAAGGGTGAATCCGACAAGTAGACCGACCCGGAGTGGGCCGTGGGGAGACAATCCCACGGCCCACCGGCCGTCAAGAGTCGGTTTCAAGCTTCTCTTGTCCAGAAAGCCTTCTTGTCTAAAACCCTGAATCGAATCGGCGGACTACAGACGAGCGGACTATGGACGACGGCCGGAAAAGTAGGGGCGGGTATGGGAGTAGTGGAAAAGTGTTGTACCGTGTCTCTTGAGAGAGAGAGAGTGAGAGAGAGAGATGAGAGAAGAGAGACACGAGACTCACATCACGAGACTCATATCACCGCCCCGACCACCCCTCGGCCAACCGCCCCGGAAAGCGGCCGTCGTCGATAGTCCCCTAGTCCGTCGTCGGCCCGCCGGCCCGTCACGACTCCCGAGTCTTTAAGAGTTAAGACCCTTAGATACAAGGAATTGAAGATGGAAGATTATGAGTACGTTGAGAAGATGAACCGAGTTGGCGAAGATTGCCAACTCGAACTCGAAAACCTTCGGGTAGACCTCGATGAATCCCTCGAGGCTGCCGAAGACGACGAGTGGGAACAGAAAGACGTTGCGAGAATCGGCACCGAGGTTCTCCAGAAGGTGCTCAAGGGCTTGCAGCTGGCCCGCAAAGACCTCCTTACCCTGCTTCCCTAGCTTCATGCAGCGGGCATTGACGTCGAGTAGATTCATGCAGCGGTGCTGGTGCTACCCACGCGGGTTCGATTCCGCCGGCCCGTCACGACTCCCAAGTCTTAACTCCCGAGTCTTTAAGAGTTAAGACGATTTAGAAAGTAAATTGTCAGAAACTTTTGTCAGAAACTTTTGTGAAAGGAACCTTAAATGTCAAACCCCTTTGACTCGCCCCTCGACCCTTTCGACCCTTCCGGCTCTTCTGACTTCTCTTCTATCATTCAAGCCCTTATGTCAAGGCTCAACGAAGAGGACCGTTTCGTGTCTTACCTCAACTCTTGTCCACGGGGAATCTCATCTTTAATGGCAGCAGCAGTTTTGGTAAATGGAAAAGAACTTGATAAAGAGTATGTTCAACCTACATGTGGAAACCCCCTTTCCCAAGTCCCCTCTATCATCGGGCCAAAGCTCTTATCTCAACTCCGCCTGATGCAAACCTGGGACGACGAACTTCTTAAGCAAGAAGTCCTCATCGCATTCTGCCAGATCTGCATCTACTCCGCCCATGTTTTCGACGACACCACCCCATTCTTGGAAGTTACCCAAGGGGCGGAAGAACAGCTGGAAGGGAACAACCCCGACACCATCTACCGCTTTGCTCTCTCCACCGCCACCGCCATCTTGGAAAAGGCCCAAGCCCTGGGTTGGTACCCTGATCGCAATAACGCCGGAGCGTTTCCGGCAAACTCGTAGCAATAGAGCAATGGCACAAGCATAGAAAGGTTTAAGAATGAACGCTAAGGATATCAAGATTGGAATAGAAGTTGCTGTTCCAGTCAATAGTGGTAGCTATCAATACCGCGTCGGCCGTGTTGCACGAATCGCTGACTCGAAGGTCAAACTCGTCGGCAGCGTCTTCGAGTGGCCTGCTTCCGACTGCTGTCCTGTCACCCCACCCCCGCCGGAAGAAACTCTCCAATTCCTCGGCATCCAGGAACTCGGTCCACTGGTGGACGTCCGCCACATTCCCGCCTACATGCAGTGGGTAACAGATATTTCCATGCTGATGAAAGGGCCATGGAAACAGCCCCATGCAAATCCCACCCTCCGGTGGAGCATCGGCCGCTCCAACGAGCCGACATACAAGTTGGGTGACTGGTTCATGGACAAAACATTAGGCGTTTGCCTGACCTTCACAGCCAAAAACACCCTTAATTTGGTGTATCTTCCAAAAGGTCGTATATGGAACGACGGCGTCCATCTCGGAATTGGAGAAAGCACTATGTTCACACTCGACGAACTTCGTACCCTCTTTGACATTCCTGACCTCCGCCCTGCCATTAAGGCTGAAGTCCAAGATATATTCGCTGAGATTATCTGCGACAGGTTTGGGGATGAAGAATGACTTCGACAAAGCTCTATTTGGTATGTAAAGCGAAGTGCATGGCTATTTTGTGTCCCTTTTACAGCCGGTTTGTAAAAGCCTGTGGGTCCTCTTGCGACGGTGCGTGGAACGCATGTCTGACGTGTGGATGTTTCCAGCCAAACGAGCGAAAGGCAGTGAAGAATGAACATTAAAGAACTAAGAATCGGTCAACATGTCGCAGCTGAGATTGGCGCCAGATGGGCGGAAAGCAAAATCATCTCCCTAAGCGAGCACAGTGGAGTATGGCTCGTGTCTGAAACAGCAATGGGTTCATTCCTTCTCTTTCCTAACGACATATCTCCCCTGCCTAGCCGCCCGACAAAAGACAGATTAACAGCCTTAGCCTATGCAATGGGTTGGGATGGAGCGAAGATTGTTGGCCTGATCGACGTAAGCAAAGCCAAAGACGACGATTTCTGGTACTCCAATGCTGGTGGAATAACACATGGACCAATAAAGCCAGTTCTCGGCCGTGCTATCCGCTGGCAGGTCAAGCCGATCAAGATTGAGCCTCCTACCATCACCGACGCCGATCGGGATGAGGCGATTCGGTTGGCATTGGATCATCTCTTGTATTCAATGTCGCCTTCGTCAAAGGGGGTAGACAAGGTAGCGGCTCTCCGCGATAAGTTCGCGGCGGCGAAAGGCGGTGCAGCATGACCCTAAAAGACCTGCAAGCCATCCTTGCTGACCATACCAAGTGGCTGTGTGGCAAAGGAGGCAAAGAGGCCAACCTGTACTGGGCCAACCTGAGCGGCACATGCTTAGACCCCGACAACGCCCCGAACGGGGATGTTGAGGGGTTCGCTCACCACGGCGAGTTTGTCATCGGCTACCGCACTCGCCAGGCCGGTCATATTGACAAGTACCGCGACGGACGAGTCTACTCGGCTGACTGGTTCTCCACGTCCGACACGGAGTGTCATCCCGGCCTGTATCTGTGGCCGACGCTGGATGATGCTATCGCGTGGCAGAAAGATGCCGAGATCATCCGAGTCAGGACAAAGCCGGCTGATGTCCACCGAGCCGGCAGCAAGTGGCGTTGCCGGTGGTTCGAGGTACTCGGGGCAATTGAGTAACGGCGCAAGCATAGAAAGGAAGATTCACTATGATCCCCGCCAACACCGCTGGAGAAGCCCAGAGGAATCACATGGCCGAGTGTAACAGAGTAGCGAATATGACAAGCCAGACAAAGGAAGGAGCAAGTAATGAACATTAAAGAAATCAAGATCGGAATGGAAGTCGCTGTTCCAGTCAACGAAGGCAGCTGGCAGTACCGCGTCGGCCGCGTTGCAAGATTCTCTAATTATTCGGTCAAGCTCGTGAACTGTGTCACTGAATGGCCCGCCATTAATTGCCAACCAGTTCCCCCACTCCCCTCGGAAGAAACTCTCCAAGCTCTCGGCATCGAAGAACTAGGTCCGTTGGTAGATATTCGCAGGATTTCCCCTAAAGTAAAGTGGATATCTATTGTGGGTACGATCAAAGAAGGTGCTGATAGCGGGTTTGAACACCACCTTATCCTCCGTTGGAGCATCGCCCGCATCCACGAACCCGAGCCGAAGTATGGCTTGGGCGACTGGTTCGTGAACACAGCGAACGACGTCTGCTTCTTGACCTTCACGACCGAACACACCATCAACTTGATGTATCCCGTGTCAGGCCGCAGGTGGAACGATGGAGCAAGGCACGCAACTCACAAGTTCTCTCTTACTCTCCCCGAACTCCGTACCCTCTTACGTGTCCCCGGCCTCCGCCCTGCCACCAAGGCCGAAGTCCAGGAAGCGTTCGCCAGGATTCTCCACGACAAGTTTGGAGATGAAGAATGACTCCCTCCGAGATCGAATACCATCTCCGCGAACTCCACGAGATCGACGTTGACAACCTCAAGGCCGGCCGGATCACTCGGCAGGCTATGAAAGAGGCGATGGATCGGGTGCAGGCGTACATGGGGCTGATGTACGCCAACAGGCTACGTGAAGGGAAAGCGGCATACCCTCGACACCTGGCCGACGAACTGAACAACATGCTGCAAGCCGCGAGAGAGGATGGTGAATGATGGGATGCCGAGCGTTCAATAACAAGCATCAGCGAGACTGGCAAAAACCACGCGACGAAGCTCTTCAGCCGTCGTGCAAGGTGTGTGGCATGATGGAAGTCACGAAGCCAGACGGCAGCTATCGTTCGGACATTCCACAGTGCCCAGGTTGCGGGCGTCCCCTTGTTGTGCTCTGCCCAGATTGCGGCGGCATGGGAGGTCGGACCGTGCCAGGCCATGACAACTACTACGGTCCAGCCGGGCACCGGTGGGAAGAGTGCCAGAAGTGAGGTGGGCACGGATGGTTGCCACAAGTGCTTTTTACAACCTCGACAACAGGCTCGACGGAAGAGGACCAGCCCAATGAGTGACCACCCCACCAACATTCGAGCCCGTGTGTTCGACCAGTGCGACGATTGCGGCACTATCGCCATGTGTTATCTTGTCGGGGACGACACGCTGCTGTGCCCAGATTGCTACGCGGACATGATGGGTAACGATGATATGTACTACGACTACGACGACAAACAGGACGTGTAGCCATGCCGACAAACCGAGTGAACCCAAGAAACGTGGAACCCGATCACCGGATTCCGCAAGACGAAGGAACCAAGAATGATCTCTAATGAAGAAATCAGAACCCACCTTATCTCCTTCCTTGATGAAGCTTCTTCTAGTTTAGAAGTTAAGTCAAGAATTAACTTCATCCTCTCAGTTATGGAGTGTTATTGTGAAACCAAAGAAGCAAATGTTGACTCTATTGAAACCTATCGATGGCAAGATAAAAAGGAAGGGCTTAAGGTCTGTAAAGAGGTCTTTAACTTTTCATCTTAAACCTTTGACTCTTAGACTTTTGACTCTTAGACTTTCAAAGGAAATTTCAATGTCAAGACTAAGCTTCGAAAACTTCATCTCAATCTTGTTCTCTCTAATATCTCTAGTCTTTTTAGGAATAGCTTTCTACATCTACCTTTATGGACCTAAGAGTTAAAGATGGCTAAAAGTTCTTGGAACATTTATTACCACAAAAGGTTAGAAAAGTACCAAGCAAGGATAACTTTTGAAGGTAAGTTAATCCACCTAGGAACCTTTTCCTCCCTTTCCTCTGCTATTATTGCTCGAAACAAGGCACTAGCAGAACTATATGGCCCAGGAAGTCTCTCTATTGCCTGGCATGAAATAAACCATCCGACTAGTAGGGAGAAGAAACTTGAAGAATTAAAGAAGCAAAGGGAAGAGAGATTAAATCTCTTAGAACCTCAAGAGATTGAGATTGAGACTCCTGAACCCTCAACCCCACCACCACCCGACTCACTCATTGACCAAATCTTTACCATCGGTAAAAAGAAAGGAAGCTCATGAAACCTACTTGGCTGGAATCACTTGGCAGCTATGAAACTCTCCCCACCCCATGGGTACATATCACCCATAATATGTTCTGGGAAGAGTACATCTCCAAGAGACCGATTCAAATTGAGACTAGAAAAGGCTTTGGAGACAGTAAAGTTCTTATCGTCTTTTACCAAGTGAATCAAGCAATTGGAATTCTCCTCAATCAGGATGGAAGTAACAAGACTTTCTTTCGGTTTGGTTGTCTTCATAAATGGATTGAAACCTACCGTCCGCCAAACAATCAATCAGGTCTTCACAGATATAAATGCAATCTTTGTGGAACTGAAAAGACAGTAGATACTTCAGACTAGAGTTTCGTGAAGTAATTTTTCCCCGCCGGCCGGCGGCCGTCGATACCCTATTAAAGCACGAAACCTAACTTTACGAAAGAGATTCTCATGGCTGAAACTAAATGGTTTATGATTCAGAAACCTGACTATGTAGAGTTTTTCAGGTTTCTAACCCTTGGAAAGTCAGTTGTGAGAATCTACCTCTCTACTAACTCTCCCAGAATCCTCGCCTACCATCAAACCAGCCCTGGCTCGCGTGAGCCTATGGGCATTTATCTCAACGAGCTTGAGTTTTTCATTACTCAGGCTAAGAAAGTCAAGGAGAAGAAGCATGAAGGTTGAAGAGTCTGTTGTTACGAGTAAGAAGAAGCCCGTTGGTAAGGCTCAGTATGAAGTCTATGATTCTGTCTCGGAAGCCGTTGAGCATCAGGGTGAAGAGCGAATCTTGAACCTTATCAACACTCAGCACGCGACTAATGCGAAGAATGAAGTCCGTGCTCAGGCTGGCCCGCCGTCGAAGTCGAAGCTTCAGAAGAAGGCTATGGCTTCGATCACGCCTGAGGAGTTCGCCTCTTGCGCTGGAGATGAGATTGCGTTGCAGAACCTCATCGACACCAAGGCTGAGGAGCTGAAGAATCAGATTCTTGCCGAACGAGCTGCTTTGGCGGAAGACGATTCGGAAGATTCTGACGAAGATGAAGACTAGTTAGTCTTCTCAAGACTTGGGGAAGGGAGACTAACAATCTCCCTTCCCCGGTCTTGTTTTTAGTCCCTAGGATATAAACATGATAACTCAATCACAAACTAAAGTCCGCTTCTATGGATGTGCGTCTTCTAATCTCACACCTACATGCAGAGGTATAATTCATGCACTTTTCAACAAGATTTCTAAAGGAAATGGTCATGACTTTACCTTGCCGGAAAGGCGTGCACTAAGGGAACTTTTCCAGACTTTAGAAGTTTACCAAGAATACTTTGAATAAACCCTCCTTCAACAAGGATCTCTTGTGGAACCTGAATATATTGAAATTGCTATGGAAATCTATGGAAAGAGGCTTCCCGACACCTTGAGGGATATTCTCCAACGGACAGAAATCCTCTGTAACAAAGCCGGTGGAAGTCTCTTCAGCCGACAAGTTATTGCTACCATCATCTCTTCTTGGGAAGCTAGAAACTCAATTCTTTAATGCTCAAAGCTAAGACATCTTATGCTCCAGTAGTTCCCCACGAAACCCTTTATCCTTCCCGCCCACAAGGTTGGCTAAAGACTCTCAGAGAAAAACGACTTCAAACACTCTTAGATTTTCGAAAATCCAGATCTAAGAGTCGTAAATCCAAAAGTCGAAAACCAAAACAAACCTTGAATGAGAAATTTATGAAACTCATGTCTCCAGAACAACAAAAGGCTTGGATTAAGATGAGGAGTCAGAATGGAAGCTAAAACTAAGAGGGAGAAGATTCAAGAAGTAAGAGACAAACCTCTTGAATCTTTACGAAAAGTAGAGAGAATTGCAAGGCATGTCTTGAGAAACACCTATGGAATAGATATAGAAAACCTTGCAGTCGACATCTGGCTGGAGATCTGGCAAAAATCGAAACCGTTGTGTTATACTCAAGTCAAGAATCGTTGTATCGATGAGATTAGAAAACGAATGAGGAAAACAGAAGTCTCTGCTGATCCTAGTCTTCTCAACTCAAAACCATCTCTAGACGAGGAAGCTCCGGGGAAGCTTTCTGACATCGACCGGCGAATCGAAATTGACTCTCTAATGAAGTGTCCCCACCTCTCGGCCTATCAACACCGGCTTATCTTTCTCCACTTTTACAAGGATATGACTTGTGGAGAAATAGCCTCTTCTCTCCGAGTAGACCGTTCGACTATCTCAAAAGAGATTCGCTCGGCTCTTACAACCATTAGACTGTGGCAAGAAAAGAGACTTTAATGATTAATGAAAAGCCAATTTTTGGAATTACCCGCAGGCAGTTTGAAGAGACTCTTCCTGATGAAGATCTTAGAGAAGTAAAATGGCTCTCGTATTCTTCCGCAAAAGAAATCCACCGATGCCGGCGGCGATTTTTCTGGCATAAGAAGCTCGGTCTTACCAAACCCTTTAGTGTGGATGCCATGAAATATGGTGCAGCCATTCACTATGCTCTCCCTCATGCTCAACGCGGAGATATAGCTATGGCTATGGCAGCGTTTCAAGAAGCTTGGGCTGGTGGGATTGAAGATTCAAAACGAAACACGTCTAGGGCAAAAGCCCTGTTGATGGATTTCATGCGAAGCCACTCTCCAGCAATTTATAAACTAATCCCACCGCCAGGAACCTTTGAGTCTTCCGACCCTGTTTCCGACGACGAAGTTCCCTTTGCCATTGATCTTGGCTTCGACATTCCTATCGTCGGACGAGTAGACGCTCTTGCTGATTGGCCCAACCGTGGATTGTGGGCAGTTGAATATAAGACTTCTTCCTCTCTAGGAACTACATTTCTTGAAAGCTTCGAGTTCGAACCCCAAGCTCTCACCTATGCCCTTGCCCTTGTAACTCAAGGAATTGAAGTTGAAGGTGTAATCATTGAAGGCTTGGGAGTTATGAAGTCATCGACTAAATCCCTCACCGCTCCGATTCGTGTTTCTAATCATGAACTTTCCTCAGTAGTTGACTGGTACGGCGAGGCGATTAAGAAGCTTCAAGACTGTGAACGAGATAACTATTGGCCGAAAGACCTCAGCGGTTGCACAGCCTATACGTCTTTCGGCTGTCCTTGGTACTCGTGTGAGTACCGTTACCTTTGTAAGGCCGGTAAAGACTGGCCAGAAATGGTAGGTCTTTATGAAACAGAAGAACCCAACCCCTTTGTTGTTTCCCCAAGGAATTCAGATAACTCAAGCACTGGCGAACCCAGTCAGGAGAACCATACTCCAGTATCTGAGACAAAACCGGCCGAAAACATTTAGGTTCACTCACCTTGGAAGTCTAATAACTAAGTACAAAGTTTCTTCCATTGCCTATCACCTGAGAGAGCTAACTCGACTAGGCTTGATAGAGAAAAAGGGTCGTAACTATAAGGCAAGATTGCTTCCAGAAAACACAGAGAAGGTGATTAAGTTTCTTCTCGACAACCCAGAGGAATTAGAATGAAACTATCAGAACTCACGCTCAGGCCGCCAAAAATCCTCCTTCTGGGAGAAGCAGGAACAGGAAAGACAGCATTGGTTACATCTCTTGGTCCTGGTCTTGGAGTTGTAGACATAGATGAAGGACTCCTGACTGCTGCAACCCTAGATGACAGCTTTAAGAGCAAGAGAAAAGGGATTGAAGTAATTCCGTCTTACGAAGATAATCCAAGCGTTCCCACGGCTTGGACTCGTGCAGAATCTGCTATCGTCCGAATTGCAAGAGACTGTAAGTCTGGTAAGTGTGATCTCAAAGCTCTATGTCTTGACTCTTACACAACCCTCGCCGATGCGTGTCTCGCTTCTGTTATGTCTGAACACAACAAGCTCGGAGATGCTCCACAGATTCAACACTGGGGAGAAACTTTTAGACGTCTTGAATCTCTTCTTGCAACTCTTCGATCCCTTCCGCTTATAGTTATAGTGATTGGACATATTTGTAGAATCGAAGATGCAAATGGTAATATTGCTGTTGAGATCAACACTCCTGGAAAGAAGCTGCCACAAAAGATTCCTACATTCTTCTCTGAAATCTGGTATATGAGAAGTGTAGGCGTTGGCAAAAAGGTCCAACGAAAGGTCTACACACAACCAACCCCAAGTTTTCCTGCTCGTACACGCTCTAACGTCGAAGATGGCCTTGATGCTCAGCTCGGAATGGTTGAGTTTCTCCGACGATGCGGAGTGGATTACGAGGCGTTTTCCTACTCGGGCAAGAAGTCTTAGCCCCAACAGCTACTAGAGAAAGGCAACACACATGAGTGACGGAACCCTGGATATTGACTTTGACGACGTCAACGAAGACCCGCAGCCGATGGAAGTCGGTCGTAAGACTGGCATTATCACCAACGTCCCTGAAGTCGTCCCCACCAACAAGGGTGATAAGGAGAAGATTGTCCTTGAAATCAAGGTGATCTCTCCGGAAGAGGACGAAGGCAGTACTATTCAAGACCATATCACGTTGAATCAGAAGACGCGGATCAAGCGAGTTATCCTCGCCTGTGGTCTGACTCCTGCCAAGGGATTCGACCTTTCTTCTCTGACTGGCTGCCAGCTTGACTTTATGGTCAACCACCGTGAGTACAAGCCTGCGGGTGAGCTTGACGAGAATGGCGATCCTCTCGTCAGGATCGTTCCAAACATCCGGGATTACATCATCCCGACTAGCTAGACTTACTTGAGTCTGGAGAGTAGGTATCAAGGCCGCCTACTCTCCAGGCTCTTTTTATTTCAAACTTCAGTTTCAAGCTCTAGTCTCAGGAGATTCCATGAAAGTTTTCAACGTATCTATCCAAGAGTTAGAAGTTGTAGATAGAGGAAGAAAAGAGTTTAAGAATATCTCCGAACTCTCTGACTCTATCAAAAAGCATGGGCTTATTCATCCCATTGTAGTTACACCCCTAGAAGAGGAAGATAAGCCCTCACGAGAAGGTGTTAAGTTTCGACTTGTAGCTGGAGAGAGAAGGTTTCGGGCCATGTGTCTCCTTGCCTGGAAAGAGTTTCCTGCAATCCTTCTCCAAGAATGTTCTCCCCTTCAGAGAAAAGAGATTGAACTTGAGGAGAACATTCAGAGAAGTAATCTCGAGTGGCAAGAAGAAGCTGAGATGTTTGCTCAGATTCATGAGCTCAAACAAAAGATCTACGGCCCAGCTCTAGGTAAGTCTGATGAAACTGATGATTCAGAAAAGCCAGAAGGTTGGGGAGTTAAAGATACTGCTGAATTAACAAATACATCCTCTGGTGCTGTATCTAAGAAGATTAAACTTGCTAAGAAGCTTCGCGAAAGACCGGAACTGAAAAAGCGGGTTAAGAATCTTCCAGCCTCTGCCGCGATGAGAGAGATTGAAAGAATTGAAAAAGCAGAGAGACTGGAGAGATTACACAAAGATTCAAAGTCTAGTTTCTCGACTAAACTTCTTCATGGCTCTTGCCTCGACCTGATTAAGGATGTCAAGTCAGAATCCATCGACTTAGTCCTTACCGACCCACCCTATGGAGCTACGTATATCGACAAGGAGCATAAGAAAGATACAAAGAGAAAAGACAACTCTCTTTTTGGAACTCTTACGGATCAAGACAACCTCACAGCTCCAAAGGTTGCATCTCTTTTCGAGGCTCTCTCTCCTGAGTTGTTTAGAGTTATGAAAACAGGATCTCACTTCTATATCTTCTTCGCTCTTGAATGTTTTCACTCTATCTCCTCAAGCCTTCAAGATTCTGGCTTTATCACAAGTACCGTTCCCCTTGTTTGGGACAAGGGAAGATCTACTTCTTCTTTCAAGGGTTATAAGTATCAAGGCTCACATGAGTTAATTCTCTTCGGCCACAAACCGCCAAATCCCAGACGTCTTGCCAAGGGAAGTCGAGATGTCTTGAGTTTCAAACCACAGAGTGGAAAGGTCAAACTCCACCCCTTTGAAAAGCCTTTAGACTTACTTGATTTCCTTATCGTTCAGAGTACATTTTTGGGACAAAAAGTTCTTGATCCCTTCGCCGGTTCAGCCTCTACCCTCAAGGCAGCAGCAGCATGTGGTCGAGTAGGTCTAGGCTTTGAGTTAAATGAATCTAGATACAAAGTTGCGTCAACTTCTCTTATCTCAGAACTTTCCAAGGAGAAGAGCGATGAATCTGAATGAACACGAAAAAGCTCTCAGGAATTGTCTCGACCAAGCATTAGGGTTTTGGGGATTGTACCGAACCTTGGCAGAGATTAGAATGCAGGTAATTGAAAGAGGACAGGGAAATCTAACCCCGCCGCTTGAACTGGCAATGAGAGAAATGGAGAATAAGATTAACTCTTACTCTCTCCCTGTTGCTGCAAAAAAGGAGTCTTAAATGTCTACATCTTGGGATGCTGTTCCCATGCTTGCTAAGAAGTATGATCCGAAAAAGACTAAAACCAAGTTTCCCCTCTTAGTCCAACCTAAACTTGATGGTGTTAGAGTCTGTTGGAATGGAAATCGAGCATATTCACGAACAGGCAAACCATTAAATATCGGCGGCCAGCTTTTACGAAACTTAGAGACAGCAGCTAGGGGTATTCCCCTCGATGGAGAACTCTATGCTCACGACGCAACCTTTGAACAGATTTCCGGTGGGGCAAGAAGGCTTGTAGCAAAGACTCATGAAGTTCCGCTGACTTTCGTCGTCTTTGACCTTCCTGGCACCGCCTCTTGTGGAGATAGATTGCGGCATCTCAAATCTCTTGGCTTCAATCCCTTTGACGAAATCAAAGACTACAACCCTGGTGAGATCCTAACCCTTGAACACTCCTGGCTTTTCTCAGTAAGTGAAATTGAATCTCAACTCCAGACTTATATCTCCAGAGGTTTTGAAGGCATGATTCTTCGAAACCCAGATGCTCCGTACTTGGGTAAGCGAACTCCTTATCTACTCAAGTATAAAAGATTCATCGAAGAAGAAGCTACGGTTGTAGGGCTAATTCCTGGAAAAGGTAAGCATGAAGGACGCCTTGGAGCGCTTAGGGTGAGGGGAGTCTCTTGGGTCTGCAATGTCGGAACTGGTTTTAGTGACGAAGAAAGAGAACGGTTTTGGGACAGTCCTGAGTGTATTATGAAGAAACTCATAACAGTTTCCTACCAAGAAAAAACTGCTAACGGAACCCCACGGTTTCCTAGCTTCAAAGGAGTAAGAGATTATGAGTAGTCTCGGCTTTCCAGTCTCTAAACCTAAGTTTTCCGATAGATTCATCCCAGGAATTGGTCCTAAAGATGCTAAGATTGCTATTGTTGGAGAAGCTCCGGGAAAGGAAGAAGATAGTGTCGGAGAGCCTTTTGTAGGATCATCTGGAAAACTTCTTAAAGACATGCTTCTGAGAGTAGGGATTAACTTTAATAATTGCTATGTTACAAACGTAGTAAAATATCGTCCCCAAAGCAACAACTTTGCTCTACTCTATAAAGATGCTAAGAAGACGAAACCTAATGACTACCTACAGCTGTGGCAAAATGCCCTAATCAAGGAACTCAGAGAGATCTCTCCAAATATCATCATCGCTCTTGGCAACGAGCCACTTCAAGCTTTGACAGGAAAGAAAGGCATAACTAAATGGAGAGGGTCTATTGTCTCCAGCCCTGCGGGGAAAACCATTGGGACATACCACCCTGCTATGATTCTCCGCAAATATGAATACCGAAGTATCTCAGAACATGATCTAAAGAGAGCTCTAGAAGAAAGTACGTCACCTACTCTAGACTTGCCTTCTGTTGACTGTATTGTTGAACCTAGCTTTGCCGAAGCTATGGATTATCTCAGAACTAAACACAGTCGACTCTCTTTTGACTATGAAACTTCAGGCTCTCTCGCCAGAGTTATTGGCCTCGCGGCGTCGAGCCGACAGGCTATATGTATACCTTTTATGTCTTCTGGAGTCCGAGAAGGTTCTAAGGTCATCTCTCTAGAAGATTCCATTACCGCAAACAATTATTGGACAGAGGAAGAAGAAAGAAGCATCTTGGATGAGATCTTCCGTCTGATGACAAGTGAAGAGGTTGAGAAAGTTGCACAAAACTTTCCCTTCGACTCGGTTATCCAAATGGTTAATTTTGGAATCCCTGTCAACAACCTCTGGATGGACACCATGGTGGCTCAACATTGTTGCTATTCTGAGCTTCCTAAATCTCTAGACTTCCTTTGTTCATTCTACACCCGTGTTCCGCGGTATTCAGATTATGAACCCTCTAGTGATAGGTCTACATGGATCTATAACTGCCACGATGCTGCTGTAACCTTTGAAGTTGCCCTAGCTCTTGAGATGGAAATGAGAGACCTAGGAGTTGAGGACTTCTACCGTGAGGTTGCTCACCCTTGCATGCTTGCTCTCTGCCGGACAGGATATCGAGGAGTTAGTATAAATAAGGAAGCAGTCAAAAGAAGGAAGAAGATTGCAGAAGAATCCAAGTCTAAAGCTCTCAAAAGCTTAGAATCTTCTGTCGGACGGCCTGTTAATCCTAACTCTCCAAAACAGGTTAAAGAACTTCTGTTTCGAGACTTGGCCCTTCCACCGCAGATTTCTAGAAAGACTGGAAAAGAGACTACTGATGCTGAGACGATAGAAAAGCTGATTCTCAAACACCCAGATTTTAAGAAGTTTCTCCAGCCTATTCTTGACTACCGAGATGCAGTAAAGACACTAAGTTTTCTTGAAATGAAACTTGACAGTCGGGGAAAGATGGTAACTTCCTTCAACGCAACTGGTACTAAAACTGGTAGGATTTCTAGTTCTAAGACAGCTCTTGGATTTGGATCTAATCTTCAGCAACAACCCCGTGGGGAGTTTAGAGAAATCTACGTTGCAGATTCTGGAAAAGTTCTAGTCAAAGCTGACTTATCTCAAGCTGAAATCCGGGTAGTTGCTGGAATTGCAGGGATTGAAGACCTGCTTAGAAACTTCAAGAATCCTGATTTTGACATCCACCGATGGAACGCTTCTCTTATCTTTAGTAAACCCATTGAAGAGATTTCTAAGAAAGAACGACAGCAGGCAAAACATTGTCTCCACTCTGCTAACTACAAAGGCGGTCCTGGTACTGCCCAGAAACATGCAAAGGTTCCATATCGAGTTGCTAAGGTTGCTCTTGAGAAATATATTCGAGCAATCCCAGACCTGTCCCGCTGGTGGGAAGAGACAGAAGATAAGATTAGAAGCACTAGAAAACTCACCACTCCTTATGGGAGATTAAGGGTTTTTCTCGGCCGTATGGATCAAACGACATTCCGCTCAGGGATTGCACAAGTTCCTCAGTCAACAGTAGGAGACCACATCAACATTTGTCTCTCAATTCTTGACTCTGACCTTCCTAAAATCGATCCCGATGCTTTTCCGATCCTGCAGGTTCACGATGAAATTGTCTGTGAAGTCCCTAACAACCCAGAGGTAATTCGCGCTTGTGGGAATAAGATAAAAGAGACTCTAGAATCTCCAATCTCAATTGAAGATAGAGAGATTATCATCCCCACCGAAGTCCTGGTTGGTAAGTCTTGGGCACCGTCTAGTCTTATTCCCCTTGAAACCTATATCGAAAGAAACTTTAATGGCTAGTATTAAATCTCACCAACGTCCTTGGGTTATCTCTACTTGGGAAGAGTATAGTAGATCAATTATTGACATTGTAACTTCACGGCAAAAGACCAAGGAAATCTATGTCGCTACTTACTCTTTTTACATTAGAGACTTCTGTGCATCTTCAGAAAAGACATACTTAGATCCGTCTCCAGAGACTGTAATGTTATCAGTTATTTCCGGTCTAGGTATTCCCGTTAATCTCATGATTGGAGTTCCAATCACTGATGAGATAAAAGTAAGGATTAAGGATTTAATTTCAGAGTTTCCAAATATCAAAGTTAAGAGCATTGACGAGTTTCATGCTAAAGCTTGGTACTTTGAAAGATCCCACCCAATTGCTATTGTAGGATCAAGAAACTTTTCTGTATCTTCCTGGACTAACTTTGATATTGAAGTCTCTGGATCCTGCGCTAAGTTTATTGGAAAAAAGCTCAAAAGCCTTTGGAATGGACCAGGGTGTTATGTCAAGTAAGCAAAACTTTCTAGCTCACTATGTAAGCCTTGCTGATGGAACAGAGATTCCCAAAGAGTTTGCAATCTGGTGTGGTGTCTTTGGAATCTCTGCGGCTCTTAGTCGGCGGGTCTGGGTAGATCTAGGCATTTTCAAGGTTTATCCAAATCTATATACAGTCCTGGTTGCCGGTTCCGGTAGATGTAGAAAGTCTACTGCGGTGGACCAAGTCCATGAAATCTTACTTGGTCTCGAACCTAGGCCAAACCTTATCTCTCAAAGAATTACACCTGAAGCATTGATTGATGCTTTGAGTGTTCAGGAGTTCACGGGAGAAGGTGTGGAAATGGCAATCGAAAGATCAGCAGAAGGTATTGTTATTGTTGATGAACTCAGCACTTTCCTGAATAAGAAGACTTACGAAGCTGGTCTAGCTTCTCTTCTCATTCCTTTCTTTGACTGTAAGCCTGAATTTGAATACAGAACTAAGGGACGTGGAGTAGAACGGCTTGAAGAAGTATGTCTAGCCATGCTTGCAGCCTCAACAGTTGATTGGATTAAAGATGCTATACCGATTGACGCCGTGGGCGGTGGGCTTACGTCTAGGATGATCTTCATCTATGTAGACGAACCCGCACCGCCCGTGGCATTTCCAGAAGTTACAGAACAACAACGCGAATCAAGAGAATCTTACCGCCGGTTTCTCCAAAGGTGTCTAGGGATTTCTGGTGAATTCAAGCTCTTACCAGAAGCTAAGAAGTTCTATAAAGAGAAATACGATGAGTTCTACAAAGGTTCTAGTTTCTTTTCAGTTCCAACTCTTTCAGGCTATGCTAGTAGAAGGCATATTCATATGCTAAAGCTTGGAATGTGCCTATCTCTTGCAATGGGAGAAGAAAGCCTGAAGATTAGAGAAGAACATTTAATTGCTGCCGACAACATGCTTAGTCTTATCGAACCTAATCTTCCAAAGGTCTTGAATCTCATTGCCTCAACTGAGAAAGGAAACATTTGCGAATCAATCTACGCAAAGATTGCCAGTGTAAAGGCTGTTTCCAAACATGAACTTATTCAGGCTTTCTCTCATAAGATTGACTCTGAAGAACTTATGAGACATTTATTGACTCTTCAAAGGTCTAAAAGGATTATCTTAGTTGTCCAAAACGACACAGCTTACTATGCAATTAACCCAAAAGTATGAAGTCTTGAAAACACTGGAACAACAGAGACTTTGAGGTCATCTCGAAATTGCTTTTCTTCAACCTCAATGTTCTCAGCTGTTCTAACAACCCTAGCACAAGCCTCATAAAGAAGAGGACTCCAAGAAGATGCAATGCCAATGACAAGATTAGAGGTTTCTGCTGAATCATTCTCATCAATGTCAAGACTGTTCCAAAAGTGCTTGAGGATGACATTCTTGAGTTTAGAAACCTTAGTCTTACCCTTAGGAGTTTTGGCCGGCCAAGGAAATCTAGAAACTACGAGATTAACTGTCCAACTCTCTTTGAAACTAAGATCCCCACGGAGAAACTCCGAAACTGTTCCATAAATACCCTCAATGAGATTAAAGGTTCCGTTAAATGGGATTCCATACCTGACGCTTGTTACCTCAAACCCATCCTCGGTAAAGGCACAGCAAAGAGAGACAGGTCCACAGTAGTGAATGGTTCTCAACCCTTGTTCAAAATTAGACTTACCTGCAAGGCTTTGAAACAACACATTAGAGTCTACATATCTGGCAGCAAACGCTGTGGGAACTCTAGCTCCCACCCCACCACGCATCGTGCCGTAGATGGGGATTCCCAACAACGTCTGTCCTGTCCAACCATGTTTCCAAAAGCCTGTGAAGGTAAAGTCAGGGCGAGTATCTCGACTGTCGGCAACCTTAAATCCAAGAGCTTCTGCAATAGTAGCAGAAATCTTCCCATCCCATACATATTCACAGACATTCACATCTGTTGGAAAGTCTACAATGCTAACCGCTGCCTCGCTAAAGTCCTTAACTACTTCATCTCCATCTTGGAAAATCCGCCTCTTGAGATACTGGACTGCACTCTCGTTGGTATTAAATGCAACCTTCATAACCTTCTCCTGACTATTTCTAAAGTAAATCCTGAGGACCTTTACTCAAGGTCCTCGCCCATTTGCTTATTTGCAGAAGCCTGAAACTCCCAAAGCCTTCGGTAAAATCTGAGTCTAAGATTAGTAAGTCTTTTTTGATCTTCCTCACTAAGGCTAAGGTAAAACGGAACTTGATATTTCTTACTAACAGCCACAGGATCCAAGGTCTTGAGACTTGAAGAAAGTCCTTGAGCATCTTCTCTCATCTCACCTATAATATAAGCCTTTAGCCTATCTCCACTAAGGTCCAACTCCTTACCTGTCTTTTCCGCCGCTTCTCTTCTCTCTTTCCAAAACTCTCTAACCGCTCTTACGTATGCACTCTTATCTCCTCGAATCAAAGCCTCTTTAACTTCATAAAGCTCAGGATTTATCTTCCCTACCCCAAAACTCCTCTTCTTAAGATACTTCTCTTCCCACTTTCTACTCTTTCTCCTAAACTCTTTCCATTCCTTAAAGTCAGGGTAAGCAAAATCTTCAATTATATTCCATACTCTTCTCAACGCCCCGAAGTTTCTCCTTACCCACTTTTCAGACTGGGCACTAAGAGGAAGCTCACCATCGGTGTTATAAGTAGAATAGTCAAGTTTTTGCATCAGCATATTCCACGGGATAGCCACAAGGGTCGCAACCGCATTCACCTTAGGAATAGCTGATGCAATAACCTCTGCCGTGGTGTTGTTATATTGATCTTCAAGGGTAATCCACCGAGTCGCCGGACCAAGGAATTGAACTTCGATAAAACCATTCAAGGCTCTATCAAACACCTCTTCAAGCGGTGTTTCTTCTTCATCTTTATCCCTTTTCTTCCCAAGAGCTTCTCTCAAAATCTGTGTTCCCATTCCTGCACCAACATAGCTAAACACAGTACTGAGATAAGTCTTAATCCTACCAGCGAGCTGTTTATAGTTATAATTTTCATCTCCTCTTTTCAGAGCATTTATATCTTCTCTTAACCCTCTAAACAACTGCATAACTCTCCTAGCTTGTCCACTAGAATAACTCCTATAAGGGAAGATTTCTCTAAGAAGAGGGTTCTGAGTCAGCTTTCCTTGTCTCCAAGTAGCCTCAGTAATAAACTGTGTCTTATCAACCAACCGCTGGACAATCTTAGCATAAGTTTGATCAGACATTTCACCGCTATTAACTGCATCTATTTCCTCTTGTGTAAGATCTAGATCCCTTGCGGTGGGGATTTCAAGTTCTGAAATCCCATTAACCTTCCAATCATCTGCCAAAATCATTCCAGCCGCTGCTGTGATTACATTATTCTTCTGAAGCTGAAACCTCAAAGTCGTAGCCCATGCTATTCTTTCACGAATAGCATGTTGAAAGCTGGTCATGGTGTAGGTAGTTTCAAACTTCGAGGCAACACCGAGAGTCCTTAAAGCTCCAAGAGCCTGAGCTCTAGATACAATGTTTTTCCAACCCTCTGTCTTAGAACTTGTTGGTCTAAAAACTTGTTTCAAAGCTTTAGCAAATCTACCTACCCCAACATAAGGGACGACCAAAAGAGGCTGGAAAACATTAGGAATTGCAGCAGCTGAAATCTGTAAAGACCCAATGATACTTGATAAAGCTCGCCAAGACCGATAGGCATATCCTACGCCGGTTTCATAAGGCTGTCCACCACGAAGGAACGTAAGAACCCTATCGAAGTCCTTATAGTTTCTGCCTTCTTGGATAAACCTCTTTCTAAGGTCTCCAGCAACATCTGTAAGATCTTCAGAGAGGCGTTCGTAAAAGTCCATCAAGAAATCTCTACCCTCAAGACCGGGATTAACACCCTTGACTTTCCTAGCCTCTCTTTTAAGACCTTTCATAACATCTTCAGAAAGCTCCTTCTCACCTACCATGTATTTCAAGATTTCATTCTCTAAAATCTCCATAAGATTCTGTTTTGTCATAGTAGTAGTAGGAACCCCTACGATTTTAGCAAGCTTTTTGAGCTTCTTGAGATTCAAGGCAAGGACATAATCCCTTCCTAGCCAATCGCCTACCATCTCTAAAACATTCTCTTGAAGTCGGCTTTTAGAAAGCTTAGTCTTAGCCTTTGGATTCAAGACTTTAATAACCCTAGCCACTTCTCCCTTGGTTGCTGACTTCAACTTACCCTGTCCAAAGTATTCAACATTTGCAATCCTTCTTGCCTGTCTATCTGCCGCAGACTCGAAGAGAACGGAGGGAGAAGTTCTCAGAATCTTAATATTTCTACCCGTTGTGGGACTCTTGATAACAGCAGGGAAGTTAGGAATCCTTCTACCAACTTCAAGCATGCCGAGTTTTCCGGTGGGTGCTCCCTCATGAACCTTACTAGGTGCGATCATTTTAGAAATACTTGTAAGGGTCATCTCAGGATTCATCTCTTGAACTTTCGTAAGAAGGGCAGTGTAAAGTTTTGATCCTTTTCGTTGAAGGATATCCAACCCTTCAGTCGTCATAAGCCTAGGAACTCGACCATTTTCAGCCTTGATAAACGGAACAACCTTTCCTCTACGTTCTTGGTAAATCCGCATATTCTCAGAAATCGTCCCAAGTTCCTTCATCATCCTATTATGCATCTTTTTCCAACGCTCAGCATAAGCGTCAATTGGAGAAAGGTCTTGTTCAATCATCTTAACGTAGTTGGTGATTCCATCTTCATCAAAAGTCTCTAACCACTTAAGAGTCTTTTTCGGGGTTCTCTTCACCAGTTTTGTAAGCCTGTTGATATACGGCCCCGCAAGCATCCTTGATCGTATCTCGACCTCAGTAGCTAGTTTGATGAACTCATCACCAGCAGGAGTTCCTCGAATGTCGGTTAAAAAGTCGACGTAGCTTCCAATCTCTCTAGCCAGCTTTTTAACAAACCCTTCAGGCTTGGCCTCGAAAGCATATCTAAGAGATTCCACAGCTCCTTGGGTCTTATAATTCCTACCTGAAGCTGGGATTGAAAAATACTCGTCTATGGAAATTGGGTTATCATAAACCGACGCCCCACGGACTCGGCTAAGATCCTCAAAGTTCAGGTCGAGACTATTTAAAATGCTCTTTACATTCTCTGAAAGTACACTCTCGCCATGTTCATCAAAGGCTTTGAAAAGAGAATCACTATGCCCATAGAGTCTGAGCATTTCATTAATCATCCTCTTTCCAACCCTAATAACTGCCTTGCCTACGTCAGATTTCTTTGCCTTTTCCCACAACTTTCCACGGGTAAAGACAACGGCAAAGAGCTCTGCTGAGGCTTCTTCAGTAGCCTCTGTCTCCGTAAAGTCTAGATCTCTCCCTCTGCCATAGTTCTCCCAGGCTTGTCTCATCTCATTCTTATAGTTCTCTTTGAGAAAATCCTTAAGTTTAGAAGCCAAGCTAGGATCAAGATGAGAAATACTGTGGAAGAGTTCATGGGCAAAGAGGTAAGGAATCGAGTCCCTAGACTCAACATTTAGAAAGATAAAAGCAGAGTCTCTTGAGTCAACAAACCCAGAATTATTATCATTCTCTCTACGATACCACAAGACTTCCCTCCCAATAGACTTAGCAAGATCGGTGAACAAATCTGCAACGACTTCTTCTGTCTGACTAACTACTCCAAGAGAAGCTCTTACAAGGTTGTCTGAAACAGCATAACCCTCTTCACTAAGAGTTGTTGAGATCTTCAACTTCCTTGATTGAACTTCTTCAGGACTCAATCCTTCGAAACTTGTACTCTCAGCAGCTTCATGCATTGGAAGCTGCTTGATCTTTCGATTCATCTTATCAAGGTATTCTCGATAAGACATCCCGCCGAGATTTTCACCTCTAGTGTCAAATCCTGAATCTTGTAGAATATTATCAACTTGAGTAGATGTAGCAACAGACAATGCTCCGATGATAACACCGAAAAGAGTCTCATTAGTATTGTCTGAATCGAAACTTTTGACTGTACTCAAAAGACAGTTTTTAAGTTTCTCCATCTCACTACTTATTCTCTTCTTACTCGGCATAGCAAGAGAACCGAGAACCCTCTGCACTTCTGTACTTACCTTTTCTGGAATGTTAAAGTCAAGAGAGGCACGGATAGAAGATGGCTGATTCATTGGTTGAGGTCGGTATTCTCGAAGGCCCTCTTTTCTAAGGTCTTCCCAGAACCTAGGATCAACATCTAGTTTTATAACTTGTGTTTCAGGCTTAGAGCCTTTTGTTTTTTCAATTTGCTTAAGATCTACAAGCCTGACCTTTCCTCCCTCTTCCTGCTCTTTAATCTCCCTAACTGACTTCTCCCCTATACTCTCTCTTACCTGCTTCTCTTGAGTCTCCATAAAAAGCTGACTCTTCATACGCTCAAGAACAGCTTCTTTTCCCTTTTCTTTAACTAGCCCTTCGTAAAGGGCCTCTTCTGCAGCTTTTGGCCTATCACCCTCTTTAGCTTTTCTCGTAGCCTTCTCAATGTAGTCAAGAACACGACTTGCCTGCTCTCCAGAGATATCCCAAGTCTCAGCAAATCTAGCAATTTCAAGATTAGACTTAGCCCCAGAAACAAAGCCCAGAAGTGCCATAGGAAGAGTTTGCCAGAAAATATCTTCCTGACCTACAAAAGTTTCATAAAACCATTCATCAGGATTAATCTCACCCTTGTAGAGACTCCTGATGGGTTCTTTTACTCCGGCTTGAATAGTTTCCGTAGTCACCTCTGCTGTCTGGACCTCAAGCCCTCTGAAAAGTGCTCCAGCAGTTACGCCAAGAATGCCTTTAGATGCAAGACCTTGTCTCAAACTTGCAGAAAGCGTTCCGAGTTTTGGAACCTTAGAGAGAAAAGACCAAGAGAACTTTTCTGTATAATAAGTTGCAGCAAAGGTAGCTCCAGCAATGCCTAACTTCTCTTCAATAGGGACCTGGTTACCAGTTTGCATCTCGTAGTCATCAATCTCCTCAAGAGTTTCCTCTGTTTCCAAAAGCCCAAAAAGAGTAGAGATTCTAGCACCGGAAGATGCAGCAGAACTTGCACCAGAGAGGGTAATAGCTCCTGCAACATTAGCAATCCCATCTCCAAAAAGTCCCAACTTCGTCTCTGACTTACTATCCTGTTTCCAATTCCTAAAACCCTTACTTCCCCACCGCAACTCTTTGTCATCCAAAGCCCCAGTAGTTCTACCTAGTAGAAGCATCAACCCTGTGATGGAATTGTTGATAAAATTAGAGCCAGCACTAGTAAACTCTTCAACTCCAGATCTGCTCTCTTTACCCCACCGCTTTCCGTATCCTTTAGAAAGAATCTGATCAAGAGTCTTCAAATCCCACTTCTCAACAACCTTACTCAACTCTTTCAACCGACGTTTTCGGTTTGAAATCCCCACGACGTCGACGAGATCAGAAGTGATCTTACTAAGGGGTTCACTGAGCTTACTCTTATCAGTAAGGTTCTTAGTATAAGGCAAAAGCCTTGAGAAAAGATCAAGTTTAAGATCCTTTCTCAGCTTTTCATTCGTCTCTGTATCTGCTGAGTAGATAGCTCCAATAATCCCAGGCCAAGCAAGTTCTGCCGCCACCAAAAACCCAATCTCTTCAGGCTTGGCAACAGTCATAACTTTCTGCTTCTTCATCTCTTGGAGAGTTAATCCCATTGAATACCACTTAGGATCAATAAGCTCCCTAAATACAGGCTTACTCAACCTCTTAAAGGTCTCACGCCGATCAGCTGAAAGCTCTTGAATCTCAAAAGGCAGATCAGGATCTGCATCCTCAACATTGCTTTTACGGTCATAGAATCTCGACCTAACCTGATCTAATTCAGGATCATACTCAAAACCTTTTGGTAGCTTAGGGACATCCCCGGTGGCTGTTCTAGGGTTTCTTACCAAGTTACGCAAGAACATTTCCCTATTATATCTTTTAGATCTCTTGAGATCATCCTCTCCCCACAACAACCTAGCCTGCTTAGCAATAAGTTCAGGGTTTGTGTTATAAGGAGCTGACAACTTAGACGCTTCTTCTACGTACTTTGAAGGAATGTTTTCCAGAGGAACGTAGAGATATCTATTCTTAATCTCTTCATCACTCTGTTGAAGGGGAGTAAATTCAGGGATTTCAGGTTTGTCAGGAACAACGCTCATTATTCACTCTCTTCCTCTCCACCCTTATAGGTATTGATAAGAAGATCAAGATGATCCCTCTGAGCCTTATCTAGTCTAGAGTAGACACTCTTAAACTCCTTAGAATTAAACCTTCCAGCTTTAATCATATCTACAGCCGAAGAAAAATCTCCGCCCATAACACCAAGGTTTTTGAGCTTCTTAAACACATTTGTCAGCGCTGCTCTAGCAACCTTATCCTTAGCCTTCTCATCCATAGGACCAAGAAAGATGTTGGTAGAAGAACTTGAATCCCTACCACTAACTCTCTGAGGTTCTCCCTCAAGGCTGATAAACCCTTCTTCTACAAGAACAGCTAATTCTTCTGACGTAGCAGCTTTGATGATTGCAGACCCTACAATTTTCTTATATTCTTCATCAATAGCTTTCTTCCTAGCTATATACGCATCACCCTTAAACTTCTTCAACTCAGCCCTAGCCTGTTCTAGCTCTACCAACTTAGTCTGTTCCTCGGTACCAAGAACTGTCTTTATATCTTTAAGACTAGGATCAGTCAAAATACCTTGAATAACTTTTGCAACTGGATCGGCTTCTCTATCTCCATCTGCACTAGCTAGAGAATCAATTGCAGCAAGCAAAGTCTTTCTACCTTCTTCTGGCATATGAAGCCATTGAGTTGTGATATCTAAAATCACCTCTCGGCGTTGTGCCCGCAACATATTCTTTGCTGCTTGCCTCTCCCTTTCATCTCTACTCCGAGCCAAAGCCTCTGCAGCTGCTGCTGCTGAAGCTCTAGCCTGTTCTGCAGCTTGTCTCTCGTTTTCTGTATCAATCTTTTCTTGACCAAGCTGTCCCTCTAACTCCATCTGACCCCTGACATAGTTAGGGTTTTTCTTCAAATACTCCCGCCTCTGCTTATTTACCTCATGCTGTGCTCCAGCTGCTGATTTTGCAGCTGCAGCTCTTGTAGCTTGTTCCTCAAGAGCAATTCTCATCGAATCCAATTTGATACTATTTGCCTTATGCTCTTGATAAAATCTAGCCTTTTCCATCTGCTTTTGCAGCCTAAGACTGTTGAGCTGTTCAGAAAGATATTTTTGATTAAGAGCAGAGGAAACATTATCTTGAGAATTACTCTTTTGCGGTCCGACTTGTCCTAGATATTGAACAGGCATCTTGATCTCCTAGCTGAAAAGGTCATCTTCGACTTGCTGATCAGTAGGACCGTCTTCCGGCCGGCGAGCAGGAACAATAGGAACTCCACGACCGAAAGACGGTCCACCACGTCTACCGAGGATTGAGTTAATTTGTCTATAAAGATTCGTAGAACTGGGACTAAAACTAGGAGTTTCTACACCCTCATGCCATGCAAGCATATGAGATTGTGAAGGAAGTCCCAGAGCAGCGTTCATCCAGTTCGATGCACTCTGTTGTGCAAGTTGAGCCTCAAGCCCCAAAGCATCAAGCTGAGTACGAGCAAGCTGAGAGATCAGATCTTCTTCAATAGACTCAAAAGCCCTCGCAACAGCATTTCCACGTCCAGTAGAGAACAGTGCTCCAGATTGTGCAAAGCTTTCTTCAATTCTAGGCCGAACATCTTCTTCAAACTGACGAATCATAGGATCGGAAACACCAACTTGAAACAATTCTGCAATAGCTTCTGGACTCAAATCAACTGCTGGTTCTCCTCGAAGAGACCTACTCAGACTCCCTTGTCCTTCTCTAATATCTTGTGTTAATTGAGCCTGTTCAGTAAGCTCTGGAGTAGGAAGGTTTCTAGCTTGCTCAGGTGTAAGAAGCTCACCAAGCCGGCCGCCAAACCTCTGTGCAGTCTGAAGCTGCTCGTTAAGGTAATCTACATAACCCTCACCCTCTGAAGTCCCACTAACCATATTCGCTTGCAAAGTGCCGTCAGGAAGCCTCTCGATACGATAGTTAGAAGGCAAGCCCGGTGGACCTCCTGGAGCTCTCAAAGCACCTGACCTAACTCTTTCATACTGGTCCTCTCCATAGCCCACCATACCACCAGCAAGTGCATTTACCAACATCTGTTGAGGATCAGTCAGACTGCTTCTAGTTCTTAGAATTTGCTGAACTTCATTCTGTGTCTGAGTCTGTCCTGAAGTGTCATACATCTTTTTTCTCCTTGCTTTCAGCAAGACTAGATTCTTTGATTCCCATATTTTTGATAATCCTATCTTCGAAATTCTCTACATCAAGCTCTACAATCTTAGCTACTTCTTCAAATCCCCACCGGCGGAGAATAGCCTTAGAGCTTCGAGTCGTCTCTCCCTTAACTTTACTTCTTCCGATTTCTTGAGTCCAAGAACAAAGTTTAAGGATAAATCGGTCGACAACCTTTTCTTCCTTGAACTCTGGATCACACCAGATCTGGAACAAGAAAGTATGATCCTGACGTGGTGGGGCAGTTGCAACAAAGAAGCCAAGGACTTTAATTTCTTCCTCTCCCTCTCCCTCTCCTTTTCCCTCACTAGGCACAACGTCGAGAGCAACCATTACAAGGATCTTATCCCCATTCCTTGTAAGATTCTCTCTAATAACATCAACAATATCTTCTTTCTTGAACCCCTCATTAGGGAGAATCTTATCTTCGATCAAGTTAAGTTTTTCAGGGTTCATCAGCCGTGCGATTCTCATAATTCACTCCTCTAGTCTAATGATCGTTTCCAATTTGAACAGTAGTTAAGTGGTCCATATCAGCCTTGCCAAAGATAATTATCGAGACCTTGTACCATGCTTCACCAGTTCCGGTAGCTGTTATATACAAGTATCCTGTTTGATAATCTACATAAAACCTAGCCCCAAACCCAGCACCACCACCATAAACTTGACTTGCGGTAAAGGTTAAGTCTATTGCATTGAATGGATCATTCCAGAGAATAACTCCAGAAAGGCCGTCTTCTGAACCAGACCTATCTTCAAGTTCTGCAAACGAAGGAGCTCCATATGCTTCCCAAGCAAAACTAAGCTGTCTCCAATCTCTATCATCTAGCGTATGTTCAGAAACTCCAGTTCCATCATCTTTGTAATGAATCAAAAACTCTACAACCTCTGGTTCAAAACTGTTCCTTGAACTAGCATGAAGTTCGAAAACTTGAGTCAAATAACTTCTCATCCACTCTGGCATCTCCAAAGGAAAAGGAATACCTAGAAGCAACCTACTCAATCCTGTATCTTCTTTCATTCTACCGTACCTCCTTGGGAGTAGAACACTCTAAGTCTGCGAATCCAAAACCTTCCAGCTCCAGTTCTACGGACTCGAAAACGAATCTTTGCTGAACTCTTGTCAAACCTAAAGCTATAAACAGCCCAGCTTGCCGTCAGTGTTTGAGCAGATTGAATCTGTGTCCAACTACTTCCTTCGTCAACAGAATAGTACAAATCAACCGAGGTATAACTTGTTCCTGTATAGTTCTCCCCAAGCAACTCTACTTCAACCTTAAGCCACCTGTTTTCAATTGTCTGACTAAGCTCAAGATCAGTAAAGTCCTTCGTCTCCCACGAAGCTGTAAAGTTAGACCCATCATCTTGGTCATTAGCCTCAGAAAGTGTATGAATCCAGGCACTGTGGCAAAGACCAGGATATTTGTCAATCAATCCCATTCCATAGGGCCGACTTGAATACGATCCTTTTGCCCAAATATAAGAATTAGGATCGTTAGGATTAGTATATGAAAGGATATAGAGAACATGAGTATTTGCTCCTGTTGGGAGGATCCAGTAAACTCGACGCAATCCCGGATAGTGAAAACCAAAAGCTCTTTCGGAATAGGACGAATCAAAGTTATCTCTAAGGTCTTGAGACACTCCAAGTCCAATTGGAATAAGAGTTCCAGACCCACTAAAAGCAAAGAACCCGTCATGGGTCATAAGAAGGTGAACATTCCCAATATTTACTACACACCGACCTGAAATAAGCCAAGTATCTTGACAAAGAGTTCTAAAAGAGAAAAGATTATTAGCATTACCAAGATAAGTCATAAGAGCAATCGACCGTTCTGAATAGATTGCAAGACTTCCTTGGATTCTCTTCAAACACCAAATTCCGCCATCAAGATCAGGAAGTTCCACCAACCCTGCTTGGTAACCAGTCCAGTCAGTAGCATCTCCCAATGCATGCCATGCGATAGCGTTAGGATAATAAGCTATTGTCGCAGGGGATCCTCCATCATTTGTAGTGAGGTTTCCAATCACCAACCGATTGTAGTAACTCTCCATAGCTCTACAAGTTTTGAAATTCGTAATTGGATCGATACTTGCAGCTGCTATTGCTCCCATATCAGTAGACTTGAATACAGAATTATCATTCTTCCCATTAGTGAAGAAGAGAATGTCATTAGCATCATCTTGGACTCTAGCCCAAGAGAGGTAATTATCCTCATCTCCATCCCAATCCATTGCTGTTCCTGTATCAAGATCGCTCCAACTACCGCTAGAGATATTATAAACGGTTGTAGTCGAAACAGCAATTATCTGTTCAGTCCCGTTTCTCTGGGTAAAGCTGAAACACCCAATAAAGGTCTCACCAGATTGTTCATCAGCATAATCGGCATAACCCATTCGAGGAACAACCAATCCATCTTTAGACAACACATTTGACATGTTAGATGCGACACTAGGATCAATTGCCCAGCCAGGGTTCCACAGATCCACACCCCTTAATGGGTAGCCTGCTTCTTGAATCTTGATATTTCTATCAGTAGGGATCATCTAACCACCCGAGAATGCCCAGCGAAAGGATCAAGATAGTCGGTAGCCTTGTTGAGATTAACTGCCTCAATAGCTCCTTCTGCTTGGAATCTCTCAGCAGGATCAAACCGATCAGTTTTAGCAGCTAACGCTGCTGAATCCATAGCCCTTTTATAAAAGAGCTGAGACTTGGAGTAGTTTTCAATAGTTGAGTAAACCTCACTTGTGCAAATGTAAACAAGAGCAAGATCAAGCTTTGGAACAGGATTCGCCGTGGCGTCTGAGGCAAAGTCAGCAGGAATCTTCAAGTACGTAAGCCTGACTGTATATACATCATCAGGCTCTGGCAACAGATAAAGTTTCGAGTCGTCGATATATCCTACAACACTTCTATTATCACTCTCAGCAGAAATGTTCGGCCATCGGTTCAAGACCCATTTTTTACTATGTACTTTGATCTCCCAACTCTGAGTCGAGTCAATCCAAAGAGCTTGAATCAGCTCTTGGAAGTCAGAAGGAAGAGCAACATAACCCTGGGATGCAACGGTAGAGACATCAGCCTCTTCTACCATTGATCTAAACCGGTAGAGTTGACAAAACTGTTTAAGATGAAGATCAAGCATATTCTCAACCAGAGTATCTTTATCATCTCTAGCTGTAATTGCTTGAACTCTAGACTTAATCTGAGTCCTTGTTAGAGCCATCTCTAGCTCCCTTCTCTTGACGTTCGAGTTCTTTAAGAACTGCACCAGCGTAGCTAGGGATTAGAACCCGTGAAACTACATCTTTAATCATCTCTAGGCTATCTTCAGACAAGTCTACAAACGGCTTAGTAGAGACTAGAAGATCAGCAAGGTTTTGTCGTTCAAGGATAATCTTAGAATCCTTAGGACAACTCCCATCTTCCATAAGAGCAGCAGAAATCAAATATCCTAGCGTAGCTCTTCCAAGACCTTCAACCTCAATCGGCTTTCCATTCCAGGCATGAACCTCAACATCGAATGCGTACTTAGGCATCAGTTACCTCTTTCTATTCAGAATCCCAGAACTTAAGATACTTAGCAGTGCCGTTGATGAGAACTCGAATACTTCCAGCTGCATTTCCTGGATCAGCAGCATTAGTATAGATAATGTCTCCAGAACCATCCTCACCGGTAAAGGCAAACATATTCTTAACCTTAGCCTTAGCCGTAGCATTCCCTGTTCCAGTAACTCCAAAGTGATGAACCGCATACTGAGTTACGGAAGACGGGTCGGAACTATCGCCAGAAACGTAAATCTCACTCATCCCAGCATAGTAAGTTCCACCAGCAGCAACAGCAGCATCAGGAAGAATCCAGCCAAATCGACCACCGACTCCCAAACCAGTCAGTGCAGCAGAACTCTGGTGGGCAATGCTGGCATGAACACCATGGGCATTAGCTACTGCAGCGTCGTAGAGGTTGGTATTAGCTCGAAGACTCTCGCCACTCCCACCAGCTCCATTTAACGCATGTCGGAAATACCCACCGCGAGAATCTCCACTCGTCGCAGTAGATTCAGTCCGGAACTCCAAAAAGTTCTTATCAGCGTCAGAAGTCGTCGACGGGTCTCCAGACGTACCCACACCGATAAGAAGGCCGTTTGCACTATCAGCACCATTAGCAGCATCTGGCTTGATAAGAGCACTTGCGGTGAGGACTCCACCAACACCCAGAGTCCCTGTATTAGAGATGTTTCTAAAGCCGGAAACATCCTTATTAGAGTCTACAACAACTGCTTTCGACGCAGCTACTGTCCCAGCAGTAACACCAAGTTCAGTCGCGGCAATAGAGCCAGAGCGAACAAGAGTCATGTCTCCATCGTAAGCTGGAAAGGTAATATCTGCATTTGCAGTAAGAGTAGTTCCAAGCTTGAATTGTGTGTAGTATCCATCACTCTGAGAGATCGAAAGATAGCCACCGTTTTGCGTGGCTCTCTTAATCTGTGTAATCACATTGTGAATACTCATGATTCACCACCTTCTCCCGACGAGGGTTCTAGACCTTCACGAAGTCTTCCGTTTGCGTCAGGTACAAACGATGACTCTTTCTCAAGTAAAAGCTCTTGAGGAATAGTGAGGCCGTTTTGAATGAGGAAAGCTCTCCTCAACTCTGTTGCAATCTCAGGAGTAATGTTTATCTCGTCAAGATGACCACAGATTACATCACTCCTTCCATAACACCTACCACCTGCCCGATGGACTTTTCTGAAGAAATACGTATCTTCATAGATAACTCCACCGGGAGAATCTTTACAAGGTTCAATCTTAAAATACGGCGGACTGAGAAAGTTACGAACCCAGTTGAGTGAAATCAAAGCACACCCAAGGCCGCAAGTATCAACCCTTTCAACTGGGTTCTTGGGATCCACGTGACGAAGAGAAACCTCTTCACCAGTCTCAATCTCCTTACCCCATAAACTAGCATAGGGATACCCACGTTGGACATAATACCCCACCACAACCGGAGCCTTCTTCTCTTGCATTGTCTCAAAGAGCCTAGTAAATCCATTGTCAGGAATGATATTATCAGCATCAAGGAAGAATAAGTAATCTTGCTCATTCTCCAAAGCTGCTGTGATTATCTTTTCCCTAGCTCTATCATACGGCACCTGCTTGATAGTTTGCAGAAGAGCTGGTTCACCTACCTTAGTCATCTCTTTAGTAATTCTAAAGACAGACTGAAGGTTTCGCGGTGGGAACATCTCCAACGTAGGTATCCCTAAAGCCAGTTTCATCTTTATCTCCTCACCTTAATAGCAGCAAACCAGACCCTTTTTGGTCGTAGTCGTAAGCGTAGAACTAAGAGTCTCAAGAGCAATGATATAGCGGGAATAGATAGGAGCTGTTCCCATCGCAGTCGAGTACGCAGCATGAACAGTACCATCAGCCGGAACCAACGAAGTTCCGACAGCGATATCAGTCGTCTGGTAACAGTTAAACTTGATACTGGCATAAACGCCAGAGATCATAATCCAACCGTAACCGCCGTCACTCCCACCATCAGAACTGGCTTTGGCAATACTCGTCGAAGTAACAACTCCAGCCATGAACCCAAGCTGAGCCGTCACTCCGTCGGTAACATACTTGAACATATCCACGCCATCAGACGCATCGTGACTAACAACGTCACCAGCGGCAAGGGCAGAATCATGCTGGTTCTGAACCCAACGATAGCGGAATCCGTTGTCATCCTCTCGAATCGAACCAATCCCTACAATATCTCCATAATCTGCACGAGAAGAAGAATAGGCCGAGTTCTGAGTAACATTTTGTGTAGCAAAAGCAGTCTTAAGCATCAGAAACTCCTCTAGGAAACCGTAGCTTCAGTCAGCATACCAAACCGACGAAGCTGGGTTCCAATCATATTAAGAGCGCTCAAGATATGAGCAACTCGATTAGTCGAAAGGGTAATATCCTTAAAGTTAGTCATCGAGAACCACATATTCGGGTCGTAAACAACCTCGATGTAATTCGTGTTGAGGAACAACATCATGTTATTAGAGTTAGAGTCAACAAGCCCATCAGCCCAAACCATCGGCTTGCCCTTGAAGTTAAGAACCTCAAACCCAAGATCAGCAGCTCGGGTATTCATGTTCTTAACAATCTGACTAGAATCAAGAGCAAAGTCCTCGTAAGTCTCAAAGACCTCTTGAGAGGTTACGATAAGATTCGGTGTCTCCTTATTTGCTCCGACAGTGTTATACATCTTCTTCATGTCAGAGATAAGGTTGACATTCATAGGACTCGTAAACGTCATATAGTACGGACCCCACCAAGGATTCGTACCGCTCGACGTAGGCTTGTAAACACCGTTAGTCGCGGCGGTGTAACCACTCGGCCGAGAAATGTGCCCGTAGGTATTACTCGTAGCACTAGCATAGAGGGGAACCAGCTCGAAAAGACCTTGTGGAGCCTTGTCAGTCGTCTCAGCAGTGCTGGACGTTGCAGTAACAAGAGCATCCTCAAAGTGCTCAACCAATCCTTCACGGGCGGCAGAGATTCGGTCTTTTACATAATCCCGAATCTTGCTCGGACCAGAATTGATCTGGTCATCCATGGCATTTCGCTGGACATGACTAGCCACATACCGCCAGTCCCAGCGAGCCATGGTGAGCAAATCCGGCTCACCGTAAGGAAGCGTGTCAGTCTTAGAGACATTCTCAGCTTCCTGAGTCCCGTAACGAATCGTTCGGGTGATATACTGTCCGCCGACTTGAGTAGTGAAACAACCTTTTTCACGAAGGAGCACCCACAAAACATTCGCATCAAGAATGTTGTCGATAGCATCCTTCCGAATCTTATACCAGGTCGAGACGAAATCATCGTCGATCGTCCTAGTAAGAGAGGGAAGACTTGTAGCCATAGTTATACTCCAAGAGGACTAGCTGCTCAGTCCTCGTTCAAGGATTTCAGAAAATCCAGCTTTTCCAGAAGGAACCTTCCCTCTGGAACCTCTGCCAGAAACTCTCGAAGCAGAGGAAGTTGGCCGTTCTGTCTCAGTACGGTCAGGCTGAAAAGCCTTAACCCCACCGTTTTTCCTTGCCTTAGCAAGAATATAAAGCTCTTCGACAGAATGGCCTGGTGTAGCCTTGTTGATCTCCACCATGTCTGTAACGTAACCATCAAAATCTGGGTACTTCTGCTTGACTTGAGCGATTTGTTGAGAGAGCTTTTCCTTCTCACTAGCACTTACATGACTCGAAACACCATTAAGCTGATCCTTAAGGGGTTTCACAGCCTGCTCAATCGCTTGAGCTACTTGAGAAGATACAGTCTTATTCACCTTAGAAAGAACGAAGTCAGCGAGCTTCTTAGGATCAGGATCTTCCTCATCCCAATTAATCTCTTCCTCTTCCTCTTCCTGAGGATCTTCACTCTCAGCAACAATCTTGATCTTTTCTCCACGCTGCTTTGCGTCAAGAACTGCCCGGATATTTGGGTCTGCCATGAGCATCGTCAGCGTCTCGTTACTTTTGGACTTACTCTCAAGCTCTTCTAACTTAGAACTTTCTGGACTTTCCTGTTCCTTAGAACCTTCATTGGTATCCTCGTTTTCCTCTTCTGAACTATAAGGATCCCAATCCTCAATTTCCTTAATCGTTTCTTCAAAATCCTTAGCCATTTTTCGATTCCTTTCTCAAATCTCCAAGATACTGCCGGTAGTTTAACTTAAGTTGTCGTAAAACCCTCTTAAACTCAAGAGGTGTAATAGCGTTTTCTCGCGGGGAAGTAATCTTAATCCCTACTTGACCATCTTCAGAAAACCTCACAATGATCCGTTTTTTGACTTCCTTAACTTCCGTCTCTTCACTCATAACAAAGCTCCAGATTCTAGCTTATGCTTTTTGCAGTAATCTCTAAGGTCTTTCTTTCTCTCGAAATGTACAGGATTTTCCTCTACGTGTTCAAGAGTAATAGGTTTCCAAGGATCAGGCAAAAAGCTAACAACCTCAACCCTTTTGATCTTGCCTTTGCACTGAGGACACTTGCTCTCTCTGTTTCTGTCCTTGATTCTGCGAAACTCCTCTATTTCCACCTGGCACTTCTTGCATTTGTAGACGTAAAGCGGCATCTCGTCTCCCTTCACTAACTACCCTTGAAACCTCAGGATCATTAAGAGCAGAAACAATAAGATCAACCATTCTAGAAGGATCTATACTCGGGTCTTGACTAAGCAGCTGGAACAACGTAACTGCCTTTTGGAACCTTGTATTTCTGTCATCTCCAAACTCTACATCATACCTATATTTACTCTTAAGTTCACTCATAACAGCCTGTACCCACTTAGGTTCAGACCCGGGCATTGTCAACTCCACCCACCGCGGCGAACTCCAGTATTTGAAAATCACTGCATTCAACTTATTAGTCAAGTCTTCGTAAAGATCAGCAATCACTTTCTGCCGTCTTGACATCCTCTGCCCACTTCCCTGCTGTACAAGCATTGCTTCATGAGCAGTACGTCTTCCCTTAGTCTCGTACTCTCCAAGCTGATTTCTTGAAAACCCAACGCTTTCTCTTGCATCACTCCTGATATGATAAGAGTCTTGGTAGAGAAATTGGTTGTTATTACTTGCTGTAAAAGGTTGAACAGCCTCTTTTAGGGAATTACCAGCTTCAATCTTGACTCCCAACCCTACGTCTGTTGAAAGAATATTTTCAAGTTGTTCTTCTGAAATAGCTCCATCAGAGAACAGAAACTTAAGAACAGATGCCTTTCGCTGTTTCGAAGCTTGGATTGAAATATCGAAAAGCTCATTCTGGTAATGACTCAAGTAGTATGCATCAGGAGTAGTCCAAAATGCCCGAGCCACTGGAATGAAAGAGATAGAACAAAAGGGAAGAGATCCGAGTTGGAGCGAGTCTGATTCATTCCTCAGAAACTTATCAAACCCACTAGCAAGTGTAACTACTTTTCCCGTTACCTTGTCGTGGATTTCCCACAACTCACAGAACTTAGCCTCGTTCCCTTCGTTAAGACGGTTCAACGCCGAGAACCCGCCAGACTCACTCAGCCTAGAGAGTTTATGAACAGAAAGATAACTCTCAGTAAAATCCTTCATACTCATCATAGGTTCAAGATCTCGACGATTTGTATACTTAGGATCTGCCTTGATCTCATCAATTCCGCGAATTACCCGATGGGCAATCCAACGAGCATCCTTGAGGCTTTTAGTTCCCCAAGGAAGTACAATATCATGGGGAAGAACCGCTTTTACCCAAGGCATTCCAGGACGGGCTGAGTCATCAAACTCAATCCTTCTACCCTTTGAGTCAAACTGAGAAAGGCTAACACCGAGTGCCTCGTCGTTTACATGGATTCCAAGTTCTGGTGACCAACCCCACTCAGAGTCGTATCCGATTTTTAAGAATCCCCTGCCGTAAAGATAAGCATGGAGAACAGCTTCTTGAATCTCGAGATCAACATTCAACTCATCGATAAGCTGGTTGTCTACACTCTCAATGATTCTCGCAGCCTCGTGCCCCGTAGCTCTAGTGGCGGAAACACTCACCCTTGGCTGAGAAGAAGAAAGATGTGAGATCATAGCATCACCTACGCTCATAATGAGATTAGGCCCATATGAGCTGTGGGGATTCACGTTGTAGAAGAAAGATTCATTCTGAGTCCAGATTTCTTCAAGACCGTAGTCTCTCCGAAACTCCAGACCCTTTTCAATCTCAACAAACCAATCTTCAGGTTTTAACTCTTTGAAAGCCATTGGCTATTCCAGAACTTTATCTGTTGCAGAAACAAAACCTTCTTTGTCCTTTACATTGCTGACAACCTTCTTAGTCTCTTTAGTCTCAACCACGTCAAGAGTCTCATCGATCTGTTCCAAGAGACCTTCAGGGCCGTCTTCCGCAATCTTTTGCCTAGCAGCTTGAATACCAGCAATAAGATTACTAACAACCCGACCGACCTTTACACGATTCCAAAGGATTCCAGCCCCACCGAGCCAACCGATTCCAGTCAAACCACCAAGAATAGTAAGAAGGCTTGGAATTGCAGTATCAACCTTGTATGTCATGCCATAGTGTTCAGTACCCTCAACCAAAATAGGTTGACCGTTAGCATCGAGGTCAGGGATATAATCGCCATCAGCATCAACTGCAAGAATATCCGGAGCACCATCTCCGTCAAGATCAAACGGAATCGTTCGCGGCGGGTGAGTACAACCAGCAGTGATACTCATAAGAAGGGCAAGAATAACACCGACAACAGTTCCGCCTAGAAGTCCATAGCTAAAACCTTTGATAAGTCTAATCATCATTTGTTATCCCTTTCAAACGGGTCGTTTAGGATACTTTGAAGTGAATAAGCCTCGGTAGAAATAACATCTTCTATATGCTTAACCTTCTTCTTAAGCTCTAAGATTTGCTCTGTACTTCTAATCCTGCCTTCTACATTCTGGCGAATTCTAATCTCATGATCCTTAATCACAAGATCTTGGTAGTCAATCTGCCGAGCAATTGAAGAAGTAAAGATTTGCAACAA
>Ga0180433_10001331_pt1 | contig 41379 bp, 39 predicted proteins | sample SS_ome_8_FD_132980 | JGI IMG/M metagenome (GOLD analysis project Ga0180433, IMG submission 132980) | Hypersaline lake sediment archaeal communities from the Salton Sea, California, USA - SS_1_D_1 metaG | ecosystem: Environmental > Aquatic > Non-marine Saline and Alkaline > Hypersaline >...
CATCCCGCTCAAGATAATCCATCGCCCGGCTGAGACCCCATGCCCAGGCGCTGATGGAGCCCCACTCGTCAGCTGCCGGTGCCGTCTGGCCGGATCGGTAAAACAGAGGATGAACGCCATTCCGAAAGCCGTCGTCAAAATCGGGATCGATATCTCCGTAGAAGATCGTCGCCAGGGCATACCCGCGACTGATAATGCGCTCCACCTGCCAGTAGGAGGCGCGGGCTCCGCGCGAGGCTTCGGTAGCCCGATGATTCACGATGCCGTATCTCCTCCTGTTCTCCACCCATCCCTTCGTGATGGAGATACCCGGATCGGGATGAACCGCCTGATTGCCGAAGAAATTGAGCCCCAGAAAGGCCGGCACGGCTCCCCTTCTCTTTTTCGGAAGGTAGATGAGCATGTTCATCCTCGGGCCGTCAGAACCGGCAAAATAAACGGAAACCTCTTTCCGGACGGCCGTGCCATCAAGCGCATTCTCATCGATTGAGTCGAGCGTAAACGACATACCCTTCGGCTTTCCGGGTACTTTTCCGTATACCTGCTCTGAAAAGAGCCGGAGAATCTCCGGCCGGCGCTTCTCCTGCCACCGGGCAGCGCCGATAACCCGTTTCCCGTCAGCGCAGAGGAGCGGATCGGGGAGCAGGTAATTTTCCTCAGCGGAGAAATAAATATATTCTCCCGCCTCGGACAGCAACAGGCCGAACATCGCATTCCAGACAATGAATATGATCACACTGCACGTCTTCGCAAAGGGACCGATGTTCAACGGCACCCCCCGTATCCAGCTTTTCACGGTGATGATAACAGCAATGAGAAGATACAGGATTATTACACCGGTGATTATCAGGATAATGCCAATCCAGTTCGCGACGATGCCAATAGTCCCGATAAGGAAGTCATTGATATCAATCCAGATGTACCGCAGGACATATACGATGACGGCAAAGGCGATTGCATTAACTAACAGAATAACGAGCCATATCGCCCAATATCGATTTCTTGCAGAACCGACCACTCCTGTTCCCATCTTCTCACCTCATCCTTCTATTCTGTTTCACTGTACACCGATCGACGACACAGTCAAGGTAATTACAATTTGATTCTTTCTATCCTGAACCGCTCATCCGCACCATTCACGCTGATCCGTTCCCTTAATATTTGACGGTTTCCCGCCGCGAAGTACAATTGAACATGAGTGGTGCGGGCGTGAAGGTTCTTCCCAAACGATAAATCACTTAAGAGAATTTTCATTTTGAAATACGGCACCGGGAGCAAGAAATGAAAACCAAGCGACTCGGCAAAACCGAACTCATGGTATCGGAAGTCGGTTTCGGCGGCATCCCGATAATTCCCCTGAGCATCGAGGAAGCGGTGAAGGTCGTCCGCCACTGTTACGAAGGAGGCATTACCTTCTTCGACACGGCGAACATGTATGTTGACAGTGAGAAGAAGATAGGCATTGCGCTTGAAGAGGTAAGAGATAAGGTCTTTCTCGCTTCCAAGACACTTGCCCGGGACGAAGCAGGGGCGCGGAACCATATCGAGCGGAGCCTCGAACAACTCAATACGGATTCCATCGAGCTGTATCAGCTCCATAATGTGACGAGCCCCGAGGAACTCGAGCAGGTAACCGCTCCCGGCGGCGCCCTGGCAGCAGCGGAAAAAGCACAGCGGGAGGGGAAGATCCGTTTTATCGGATTCACCTCACACAGCATCGCTGTCGCAAAAGATGCCTGCAGGACCGGCAGGTTCGCAACGGTGCAGATACCCTTCAACTTCATCGAATACGATCCTGCCGATGAGCTCTTCGGCATCGCCCGCGAACTGGATATGGGCATCATCGCCATGAAGCCGCTCGGCGGCGGTCTGCTCGAGCGGGCGGATCTCTGCTTTAAATTCCTGCAGCAGTATCCCGAAGTGCTTCCCATACCCGGCATTTCAAAAACCGCGGAAATTGACGAGATACTCACCTACTACGAATCGCCGGCGCCGCTCACCGATGCCGATCAGCACGAGATAGAACGGATACGCCTCGAACTGGGAAAGAAATTCTGCCATCGCTGCGGATATTGCCTGCCCTGCGAACAGGGTGTTCGGATACGGGATGTGCTGATCTTCAAATCCGTCTCGCGGCGATTCGATCGCAGCACAGCTATCGCCCTTGTAAAGGATGCGATGGAAACGGCAGAAAACTGCATCGAATGCGGCGAGTGCGTTGAGCGATGCCCCTATGACCTCGAGATACCCGAGATGCTCAAAGAGAGCTTTCAACTCTACAACGAATTTGCGAGCATGGGAAAAGAGGGCTGATCACTGTTCATGCATTGAACAAAAGGGAAAAGCGGCAGAATTGAAGGGAGCGCCCAGAATTATCCCTATCCCCCGCCGACGGGAGGAAAGAGTGCCAACGTATCGCCATCGGCAAGCTCCTGATCGCGTCCGGCGTGACGTCCGTTGACAAAGATTATCGAAACCTTCTCCTCGGGAATGCGGAGCTTTTCGATAACTTCGCGGACGGTTGTTCCCGATTGAAACTTCTTCGCATCGTTTTCGAAACGCCCCCGCCGCAGCGTGGCGAAGAGCTTGACGGTTATTGTAATGTTTTTCTTTGACATATGCCAGCTTATCAACAGATTTTCAGCACCATCTTAATAATTACACCTGCCATAAAATGCAGGCAAACAAAAGAGCAGATTTACACGATTATTATTGCGACGTGTGACATATAACGGGAACAAAGTAACAAGTGACGAGTAACAAGTGACATGCAATAGGAAATCACATGATTATTCACTGATAACTGATAGATGTCAGCTGATAACTAATCACTCATCACTTATCACTAATCACTATTAACTGTCAGCGTTCACCGGCGGTTTTATTCTGTAATAATTAAGTACCATTAATTGTTTAAACAACATCCACCCGCAGGAAGGTCCAATCAGTCCCGAAGGATTTCTTCTTCTGAAAGTCCGTGACCGAAACCGGCTCCCCATCAAGCGCGATGCTCCGGCATCCCTCCCAGAAATCCACCGGCAGGCCTGAAAGGTACTTTAGGAGCTCATCCGACTCGATGTATATTCCCCGCTGCAGGAAGTCTGCACCCCGTTCGCTCAACACCAGGTTGAAGAGCTTCAACCGGACGGTCCCTTCTCCCCGCTTCTGTGCCTTCTCCTCATGATAGGTAATGGACTCCCTGAAGGCCGCGTAATAGCTCCCCCGCCGCATAACGGCGCCGACGAGGCCGGGCATCGCGCCGGAGAGTGAGAGGATATCGCCATCCCCTATCACCGCGCTTCCGACATCATCAACCGGTTTCCCGTTGAGAAATACCGTCTTTATCCTTTCAGAGATATATTCACGATCCAGTCCGCATTGCTCGACGAGAAACTCCTCAATGGAGCATCCCACTTCGCCACGAATCCCGAATTCCCTCTGAAGCAGGGAAAGGAGGAAGGGCATCTGCGCCGCTTCGAGAGTAATGATGCAATGTGTTACCGTGCCTCTCAATGCTCAGTACAGGAGCGCCGCAGGGCGCTACAGCCCTGCGGCGAATCCGAGCTTACCAGTTATATACCTGATCCAGCTCCTCGTCCTTAACCATAAAGGTGATGTTGTGGGGTGATATGGCCTCCCGGCGGAAGTACATGGGCAGGCGATCGTGCTCCTTGGTGAAGCCGGCACGAGTATTGAAATCCCGCTCCATCTTCAGTATATCCTTGCCGAGGGCAGTGACATCGTCCGCCGTCAGGCTGAGCCCGTAGAAGGCGTTGAGCAGATCGATGAGCGCCTGGAAGGTCTCCGGCTGATCGAGAACCGCAAAGGCTATGAAGAGGCACATCCCCGTCGCATCGACCGCGGCTGTCGCTATCTGGAGGTTCCGCGAGAGCTCCACCTGGCCCTCGGGTTTGAGGGGATCGACCGAGCCGCCGACATTGAGAATATTCGTCGCAATGGCATATCCGGCAGTGTGATCGGCGCCCATGGTGCTCGTCGCATAGGTCACCCCGATGCCCTGTATCGCCCGCGGATCATATGCAGGCATCGACTGTCCCTTGACGACCGGCGCCCGCTCGATGCCGAAGGCACGCGCGGTTACCGCGGCACCGTTCCCCAGTATTCTGCCGAGCGGTGTCCCCTTCCCCACCTCCTCGACGAGCTTGATGGCAGCTTTGCCGTCGCCGAACTTGGCAATGCCCGCCTCCATGGCCACCGCGATAGTGCCGCCCATCTCGATGGTGTCCAGACCGTAGTTGTCATCGAGGAAATCGAGCCTGGCGATGATGTCGAGATCGTCGATGCCGCAGTTGGCGCCATGCGCCCAGATAGTCTCATATTCCGGCTGTTTCGACACGAAGTTCCCGTCCTTATCGTTAAAGGTGCCCGAGCACTGAATGACGCAGCCCCGGTGACAGCCGTGCGTCGCCAGCCCGCCCCGCTTCACCTCGAGCTCCGCCTGCGTTTCGCCGCTTATCTTTGCCGTTCCCTTGAACTGCCCCTCCCTGAAGTTATGGGTCGGGTAGCCGCCGGCTTCGTTGATGATGTTGGCCAGAATGTTCGTCCCGTAGGCGGGGAGCCCCTCGCCGGTGACGGAGTGCTTCTTCAGCCCGTCAACGAAGGCCTTGTTGGCCTCCCTGAACTTATCCGGATCCTTCGGGCTTCGCATTTTCATGCCGGTATCGTCGAGCACGATGACCTTGACGCCCTTCGATCCCATCACCGCGCCGACACCGCCGCGCGCGGCGTGCCGCGACGGCCTGAGCTCCATGTCGGTAATAGCCACCGAGGCGGCACCCATCTTCATCTCTCCCGCCGGACCGATGGAGATGCAGGTAATCTTGTCTCCGTAGTCCTTCTTCATCTTCTCGACGAGATCATAGTTTGGGAGCATCTTCAGCTTGTTATCCTTCTCGATCTTCACCCCGTCCTTGTTGATAATGACCCTGTAGAGATCATCACCATCGGGATTCCCCTCAAGGACGATGGCCGCATAGCCGAGCCGTGCCAGAACCTGCGCTGCCTGGCCACCGGAATTTGCCTCCTTGATGCCGCCGGTCAGGGGGCTCTTGCAACCGACGGAGAGCCGCCCCGACATCGCCGCCGTGGTCCCGCTCAGAAGTCCCGGCGCAATGATGAGCTTGTTCTCGGGGCCGAGCGGATGGCAGAGGGGAGGAATCTCCTTCGACACGATTGCCGAGGTGAGCGCTCTTCCCCCCTTCCCGGCATAATCGCCGACCGGCTCCTTTTTAAACGACGGGCCGCCTTTCGCGCCCATGTCAATGCGTAGAATACTATCCATAAACGCCTCCTGTGTATGTATATATATGTATGTGGAACTGAAGGATGTGTTGCATAAGACTGTGTTTTTAAGATACTATAAAAGAAGGGGCCGTGTCAAAGAAAAATTTCTGTTCAAATAGAATGGGGCGCGGTCTTGATTGCATTTAGTGGCTATCTCCGTATCCGAAATAACACTATGAACCGGTGACCGCGAATGTATTTATTGTATTAATCCCCACGGGCGAGGTTGCACAACAGCGCCTCCAGGGAATCCTGCATTGATTATTATTACACTGTAAAAAATTCATTCTTAAATCACCTCATCCGTATATATTCAGGACAATTACAAAGGTATATACAATGAACCTTCACCGAAATTCACAGAAGAGATATTATTTTGAAAATGCAATCTATTTCATAACCACAAAAACGTACAAGGGATATCCATACTTTAATGAGGATTTATTCTGTGAGATATTTGTTGAGGAGCTATTTTTTTGCCAAAAATTGAAGAGCTTCAAAATATACGGATATAAAGTCAATCCCGACCATGTACATCTGTTAATAAAACCGCATATTAAACATAATTATTCGAAGATAATGATTTTTTAAAGAGGAATTTCTCACAAAATATTAATAAAATCATCAATTATACAAATGAAAATGAATTATACCGCAGGCGACATTGCGCAATGTCGCCTGCGGTAATTTCGCCTGCGTCAGAATTTGATAGCATAATTAATCAATACCGGTTACAATTCAAACAAAAATATGGTTAAAATTACAATCTCCCCACATTTAAATGGCAAAAATCGTTTCACGATCACCTAATCACAAATGAAAAAGATTTTAGAAATCATATTATATACATACAGAGACAATGGTTGAAACACGGTTTACTGAAAAACAAGTGGTGTTATGTCCGTGATGATATAATGGAATAAAATGTTTCGCACGAATTTATGTGCAGCGAAATCCCCGGAGACGAGGTTGCGCAACCTCGTCTCCGGGGCCCGTGTCTCATTCTGAAATACATACTCGAAATATTCCCCGAAGGCAAAACCTCGACCTGTTCACCTGAACGTATATCTGCTCATAACTCTCACCCTTTCGTTCCCTGATGAATCGCGGCAACTCCGAAGAGGAGCTTTTTGTGTGTTACGTTTTTGAACCCGGCCTCGCGCATGATAACGCTCAGCTCTTCCGGTGTATAGAAACGCGGTATGGTGTACGCCAGATACGCATACGCCGGGTAGTTGCCGGATATCAGGCCGCCTGCCGGCTTCACAAAGAGCCGCACATAGAAATGGTACAGCTTTCTAATCAGAACTGATGATGGCTGGCTGGTTTCAAGGTTGACGAACAGCCCGCCGGGTTTCAGGATACGGCAGAACCCGGCAAAGCTTTTCGCGAGAACATCTCTATTCAGACTGATGTTGCGCGTTGCGAATGAAATAGTCACAAGATCGAAACTCCCATCTGGAAATTCCAGCGCATTCACATCCGAAACGACAAATAAAATGTTCCGGGCTTCCGGCTTCCTCTGAGCTTTCAACAGCATGGGGATTGATAAATCAACCGCGTGAATCGAAGTCCCTTCCGGTGCGAGGCGGCTGAGACAGAGAGCCATATCACCGGTTCCCGTACACATGTCTGCCCATTTCGTTCCGCCGCCCGCAGCGGCAATGCGCGCCGCCCGCCTGCGCCAGAGCGCATCAAACCCGAAGGTGAGGATACGGTTCACCAGCTCATAGGTTTTCGACACGCGTGGTGAGAAGGTATTTTTGACAAAGGTATCTGTGCTCGCCGATCTCATATTCTGCTCTTCGTCTTTCATGATTCCCGATCACGTCCACCGAGCGCAATAAAGCGCAATGAAAAAAAATTCCGGAAAACAATAAAATGTAGAAAAAAAGCTGCTGCTGATGCATCCTGACAGTGGAGATGCCAACAGGCTGCCGATGAGAATTCACCATGTGCACAGGAAAAAGAATAATTTTTTTCATAACGATATTTCTCTTCATCCGCTGCGAGCCGGAAGCCGGCAATAAAATTATATCATCACCCGAAGGCGCTCCCGAATTATCGAGTGACCTCCTACATCTCGAGCCTGAGGCCGACGAGGTGGTACCTGCCGTCAATTCCGTTGAGGACATCGGGCTCCGTGCGATAGTAATACCGGTAGTAGAGAATGAGATCCACGCCGAAGTGCATCCGTACTCCCCCTTCGCCGGTGTACTCCCCGACCGAGGATTCATCCTCCTCATCGTAGATGAGATGCGCCCCTCCCGAGAGATAGGGGATAAAGACCCCGTACCGGAAAATATCCCAGCGCAGCGCGCAGTGAAGATCCCAGTCGTAGCTGTAGCTGTTCTCCTGAACGACCTTTCCGGGCGTTATGAGCCAGTGTATCCGGTTCAGCCATGAAAAGCCGTCGTCGGCAAACGCGATCCCGTGATTGAGGTTCCCCGTCTTCATGCCGGGGCTCTTCAGGCGCAGCGCAACGATGCCGTACTGCTCGTTGAAGCCGCGGTAATAGTTCCCCTCGTCGCGGCGGCCGTAGTGATAGAGCGGCTCGATGAGCAGACCGCTCAGCCAGAGGGTGAGACCCGCCTCGGCGGTGGTGAAGAGGTAGCGGGGGTAGAGCCCCTTGCTCTTCGCCGATGAGCTGTGCGAGAGCCGGTTGTTCGCAAAGATCGAAACCGGTCCGAATCGCAGGAGATCGATCTCGAAGAGTATATCGCTGTTGAAATAGAGATACGTATCGAGCATATGGTACGCGTAGCCGCCCGAAAGGTGCATTCCCGGAAGGAGCATCGGCGCCGCCCCTTCCCGGTACCGCTCAGAGGTCTCTCCGCCAACGAGCGCTTCAAGGCGAAACCCGTAGAGATAGAAATCGTTTGCCCCCTCGTTCTCCAGATCCACATCGTGCAGGTGCATGTACCGCGCATAGGGGATGAGCGTAACCCGCGCAAGGGCTATTCGCATCCCCGCTTCCAGTGCTCGATCGACCTTAACCTTATCCTCGTAGAGCACCCTGAAGGATCCCTCAAGATAGGGAACGAGAAAAAATGATCGGATGATGTCGTATCGCAGCGTTCCCTCAAACAGCGCCTCGTAATCCTTATGCCTGGTGCTCAGGCTCTTCGCCGCCGCGAAGCTGTAGTTCAGCCGGCTCAGCAGGGTGCTTCCATCCGAATCATTGAAGATCCCTCGATCCCGATGCCCCGGCCGCATCCCCCACGATTCCCACTTGAAACCGGTACCGTACCATCGAAATCGCCTGCTTCCGGCCACTTCCTGATCGATGTTGTTATTGCAGGAATGATCGATGAACCAGCTCAATATACCTGCGGGGAATTCCCACCGGATATTGACGAAGTCCATCTGATTGCGGATCAGATAAGGATAGATATAATTCGATTGGAATTCCTTGTAGCGTATCGCTTCATTCACGGAGAGTGAGAGCACCGCGCTCCGGTAGCGGAGAATGTCCAGCAGGATGATGCGATGGATGGCCATCGTATAGTCCGCATCGTTGGGTGTGAAAAATTGGCTCTCCAGCGCGAGAACCGCCTCCGGGAGAAAGACCCATTCATTAAAGCGATAGTGCGCTTCAGCGGAAATATCACTCCCCTGTGCCGGAGCATATCCCCATCCCGCAAAAGCGATAATAGCAATGAGCAAGATGATTAACCGTCGATAGATCGCAGGCACGGAGCACCCTCTCTCGCATAGTAACCCGGCAAAAACACCTGCCTGATGCAGGCGATGAACGAAAAAAATTTTTGACAGGATTCACAGGATTAGGATGATTATAGATCCTGCCCGTCGAGCTCTTCGCTGAACTAAATTTTCATTTGAATTGACAAGATTATTTAAAAATTACATTCCTGATAATTAGTACTTAAGAAAACTCTGAAAAAGGTATTGCAATTGCGGTCAACATATATAAGGGGACTTCTAAAAACTATTAATGGGATGTCCCCTTGGCCAGCGTTGTTTTGCACATCCTGTGCAAGCTGGCATGCGCGACGTCGTGTCGCTGTGGGCTCAATGCCTGATAAAGCTTGTATTTACAATTAGGGGATCAATGTAAATACTGGTTTTTAGAGGTGCCCATAAATTATAAATAAAATATATGATATCGTATTTGAAAAACATGAGAGGGGTATCTCTATATCCCCATCATCCTGTAATCCTGTCCAATATTTTAAGGTTTTGACAACAACAAACAAAAAACTCACAACTCAGGAAAATCAATCGGTTTCTTCTACGAAACGGCTATAGAGCAGACATCAGGCATTACGGAAAATCTTGTTGTAATTTTTATTGAGCATACCGTTAATGAGCTGTGACGTCATTAACTTTTTCTTAGTATCAAATCTCTCATGGTAGATATGCCCTCACTTATCGAATATCCCCTCGAAGTCTCAAAGGATCACTACCTCCTGAGGATAATGCTTCCCGGCAGTGCCGTGCAGCCGGGCCAGTTTGTGAACATCAAAATCGGAGATACCGATCCGCTCCTCAGGCGCCCCTTTTCGGTTCACCACCAGGAGGGTGATATTATTGAAATTATCGTGAAGATTGTCGGGAAGGGAACCAGTCTTCTCGCGGAGAAGAGCGTGCCCGGTCCAATCGACCTGCTTGCCCCTCTGGGAAGGGGATTCTCCCTCATCGAGAGTGGCTCCGCGCTCCTCGTCGGCGGCGGAGTGGGGAATGCCCCCCTCTACTTCCTCGCCGCCCGGCTGCGGGGCAGGGGCGTCCGGCTGAGCTATCTCTACGGTGCGCTATCACAGAATCTCATTTTTCTGCGGGAGCGCTACGAGTCCATCGCTGATGAGTTCATCCTCGCCACCGATGACGGAACGGCCGGAAGAAAGGGGCTCATCGCCGATATCGCTGATGAGGTGATCGGCGAGAGAGAGTTCGATCAAGTATACCTTTGCGGCCCCATGGCGATGATGAAGAGAATTACCGATACCCTGCGGTCGGTGCCCACACCGGTCGAAGTTTCCATCGAGAATTACTTCGGATGCGGCATCGGCGTCTGCTATGGGTGCTCGGTCGAGACGGCGGAGGGACGGAAGCGCGCCTGCATCGACGGGCCGGTCTTCGACGGGAAGTCTCTCCTGTGGGAATCGCTGTAGTTTTCCCGATCTTGAGCACATTCAGCATGCACTTCCAGAAATGCCGCAGTACCCTGAGCCTCTCTGACCGTATACTTCCCATCAGAAATATTTCGTCCTCCAGGCATTCACTCAATGGTTCACCGTATGAATAGATGCCTTTCACACAGTGTTATGACGCCTTCTCTCCTCTTCCCCGCTTATCGTATTATGTATTGCAGTGATAGTATCATAATTCACTGCGCATGAAAATTTATCTTGAGTAATAGGCGTTGATAATCATAACGAGAGCCGCTGCCAAATTGGTATAGGCAAAAAGCTGTTTGAGATATTTTGGTTTCGCTCTCAACGCCCATTTTCCGCCGACAACGCCGCCGATGATAGTTACCACCGCCAGCGGTATCGCCCATGCAGGATTAAAATCACCCTTCATCGCATGTCCGATAAAACCCATGAAAGCACTTACCGCAACAAGCGTCGAGGCCGTTCCCACAGCCACATGCATGGGAACGGAACAGGCCAGCACCATGAGGGGCACAAGGAAAGAACCGCCGGATACGCCGACCATTCCGGCCCCGAAACCGGCTGCGACAGCTACCGGCAGCGCAATCCACAGGTTGACACTGTGCAGCTCATCCCCCGAGTGATATTGCCAGTACCCGAAGCGCTTTCCCGGAGATTTTGTTTTCGATTCAGAAACGGGAATAAGCATCAGGAATCCGGCAACTGCAAGCATGCACGAAAAAACTATTTTCAGGGTGAATCCGCTGAACCGGTGCGAAAAGTATCCACCCGCCAACGCGGCAAATGCAACGAGTATCCCGATGAGAAATACAAGCGGCCATGCAATGATTTTGTTCTTCTGAAAAACCAGCATGCCCGCAATTGCTGCGGTAAAGAGGATGAACTGTCCGGTTGTCGCAGCTTCATGTATTGGGATACCCGTCAACACCAATATCAGAACATAAAAGTTGCCACCCCCTCTGCCCGCCATTGTCATGATAACCGCGATAATGAAAATAATCAGGCCGAGTATTACAATTGTTGACATTGAGACATTCCCCTTATCCCTTATTCTGCAACACTCTCCACACTGCTCCAGGTTTTACTACCTCGACAAGCGCCTCGTAACTTCCATCAAGAATTCTGACATCAGAGAACCTTTTCAGCAATAGATACATATATGCAATGGAAGCTCTCACATTTGCAGGACAAAATATAGCAATAAACTTTTCCCGGGTAATTTCACCGATCCTGTCAGGAAGCTCATCGAGCGGTATATGCATACAGGTTATATTTTGATGATGAGCAAATGTAATTGAGATGGTCTCAGACTCCACGCGGGAGCGCACATCGAGCAAAAGGACATTTTTCATCTCAATCAAGGCATCCGGTGTTACCTTATGTCTGCCCTCCCCGAAAAATTCAAAATTCATGCTCCGTATTAATTGATCCATGCTTATACCTCCCTTCACTATCAGCTTTCAATATCAGATTTATAGTCTCATTCCCTGTCTCACTTTATTAAACCTTTCACATCCTCAAGCGAGGGCACCCTGCCGGCAACCTTCACCTCCCCGTCCACGACCAGCGCCGGCGTTACCATGACCCCGTACTCCATTATTTTATTAAGATCCTTTACCTTGCGTACCTCATACTCTATGCCGAGCTCATCGGCCGCCTTCCGGGAGACCTCCTCGAGCTTGTTGCACTTCGGGCAGCCGGATCCGAGAATCTCAATCTTTTTCATGACTACCTCCTGAATTAAAATATGCTTCCGTATATCATGCCACAGATCGTTGACAGTATCACCACAAGCGAAACGAAAAGTACTGTTTTCTTTGTTCCCATAACGCTGCGGATGACCAGCATATTGGGCAATGAGAGCGCCGGGCCCGCCAGGAGGAGGGCGAGCGCGGGGCCCTTCCCCATGCCGGCGCCGAGAAGCCCCTCGAGAATGGGAATCTCCGTGAGAGTCGCAAAGTACATGAAGGCCCCCGCCACCGAGGCGAAGAGATTCGCCCGGAGTGAGTTGCCGCCAACCGCGGCGGTGACCCATCCCGACGGGATAATCCCCTCATGTCCCGGCCGTCCGAGCAGCAACCCCGCGATGAGCACGCCGAAGAGGAGAAGGGGGAGTATCTGCTTCGCAAAATCCCAGGTCTGGGCAAACCACTCCCGCGATTCTCCTCTATCGGTGCCGGTAATTATCGCGAGGCCGATAACCGCAGCGGCGAAGGGAATCAACGGCTCATTGGCGAAGACGTTGCCGAGCAAAGCCGCCGGCAGCGCAACGAGCACAATCTTCCACCAGGCAATATCAAACCAGCGGATCAACACCAGTGCCAGCAGAAGCGACGCCAGGGAAGTTATTATCCATTTCGAAGAATATATATGATACCAGAGCCCCGACGCCTCATCAGGCCGTCCCCAGTTTGCAAAGACCAGTATTGCTACCATGAGGCCGAAGTAGATGGCATTCTGCCGGAGCGGCCGCTCCACCCCGGGCTCCGGCATCTGCAGCGCACCTTTCGCTTTCTCATCCTCATCCTGTCTGAAAAAGAGGTGCATCAGGAGACCCACCACAATGCTGAAGAGCACCGCGCCGACCGCTCGGGCGACGCCGATTTCAAGTCCCAGTACGCGTGCGGTGAGAATGATTGCCAGAACGTTTATTGCCGGCCCCGAATAGAGAAACGCCGTGGCCGGACCGAGCCCGGCGCCCATGCGATAAATACCGGCGAAGAGGGGGAGCACTGTGCAGGAGCAGACCGCGAGTATGGATCCTGACACGGATGAGACGCCGTAGGCCAGCACCTTGTTGGCTGCAGGGCCGAGATACTTCATAACCGATTCCCGGCTTATGAAAACGGCGATGGCCCCGGCGATGAAGAAGGCCGGAAGCAGGCAGAGAATCACGTGCTCCCGAGCGTACCACTTCGCGAGGGCGAGGGCCTCAATCACGGCGTTGTCGAAGCGCGGTGTGCCGAGGGGGAGATAAAATATAATGAGAAAAAAGCCAGCGATATACAGCAGCGGCTTCCATTCAGATTTCCAGTCCATTGCTCTTCCCTTAAGTAATTAACGTTATTTGGCAAAATAGCAAAATTATATTCAAAAAAAATTATCTGCGCTTGCAGTGCGCCACTATTTCCATCTTCTCTGTGGCATTTGCCTCCAGGACCTCCTCAACACAGCCGATGAAATCGAGGATGCAGGGAACGCGGAGATGGTAAAAAATCGACGTTCCCCTTTTTTCATCGTACACCAATCCGGCATTTTTCAGCACGCTGAGATGTTTCGAGACGGTGGAGGCATCCGAACCGATCATTTCGGTGAGGTCGTTTACGCATCGCTCATGTTTCTTCAGCTCCTCAATGATGAAGAGCCTGCTCGGATGTGCGATTGCCTTGATGATGTTCGCGCGCGCTTCGTACACGGCTCTCATTTTTTCATCCATGGAAATTCTCCTTCACTATTTGGCAATATAGCAAAATAGCCAATAAACGTCAATATTTTTATTATATTTTTTCGAGTAAGGGTAATTTACATAATCACAATTCTCTTTAATTTACCTGAACAGCGGGGACAACTTCTTGAATCCTTCCGTCCCTGATTCTTTCATGATCATGAAGGAGATAGTTTCAGTCGGATATATCACCGCACCCGCCCGGCCGAGAGCATCGATTGCCATCGCCCACTCGTGCCTTCTTCTCGAGCAGACCGCATCGCTTGCAATGAACACGCTGTATCCTTTGCCGAGAAGCGATAACGCGGTAAAAAGAACGCAGATGTGCGTTTCGATGCCCGCCATTATCACAGCGCTCTTCCCCATACCGGATATCCTTTCGTTTATATTTGTATCCAGCATGCAATCGAAGTGGGTCTTATCGATCGGCGCAACATCCGGAATCATATCATGAATATCCGGGATGGTTGCGCCGAGCCCCTTTCGATACTGCTCGGTTAAGAGTATGGGAATCCTGTAGGTTTTCGCTGTCTCAATGAGTATGCCGGTATTCTTAACCACATTTTTCCTGATATCATACTCCATCGAATTGTAGAGCCGCTCCTGTATGTCGACAACGATTAAACAGCATTTATCGGGATCGATAATAAACTTTTCAATGCTCATGAAAACACTCCGACAATGGGATTTTGATTATATACCCTCAAGAAACGCTTTCAACAGATTACACGAGCTTCCCGCATCGTAAATGAAGCACTTCCTCAAAAACACCCGGCCAGCACATCACTCTCGGTGCCCGCGGCGAAAGCGGCTATAGCGCAATTATAAAAATTCTAATAACGAATGCAATACACTATAAGCCTGAGAAGTCGAGTGTTGAAAAGTAATCATCGATAGTTTCAGCCCGCCTGATGAGCTTTACTTCGCCGTCAGGCCTGAGGAGAAGCTCGGCAGAGCGGAGCTTTCCGTTATAGTTGAATCCCATGGCGTGACCATGGGCGCCGGTATCGTGGATGACGACGAGGTCGCCTATCTCTATTTCGGGAAGCTTCCGGTCGATGGCAAACTTGTCATTGTTCTCGCAGAGCGAGCCTGTCACATCATAGAGATGATCGTGCGGCAGATGCTCCTTCCCGGGAATGGTGATATGATGATATGCGCCGTACAGGGCCGGCCGCATGAGATGTGCCATACAGGCATCGAGACCGACATATTCCTTATAGGTGTTCTTCTTGTGTAGCACGCGGGCGACAAGATATCCGTAGGGCCCTGTTATCACCCGGCCACATTCCATGAAGATGCGAAGGGGATGCAATCCGGACGGTCGTATCATACTATCATAGAGCTCCTCTATTCTCCGGGAGAGATATTCGATCTCAACTCCCCGCTCCTCCGGTCGATAGGGAATCCCGATACCACCTCCGAGATTGACGAATTCAAACTGAATACCCAGCTCGCCTGAGATTTCCCTGACGAGATCGAAGAGCATCTTTGCCGTATCAATGAAGTGATCGGGATTCAACTCATTCGATATTACCATCGTGTGCAGGCCGAAACGCTTCGCTCCCCTGTCACGGACAATCCGGTATCCTTCGAAGAGCTGTTCCCGGGTGCACCCGTACTTCGATTCTTCAGGCACTCCGATGATCTCATTCCCGCCGCGAAGAGGACCCGGATTGTATCGAAAAGAGATAATCTCCGGTATGCCCGTATGCTCATCGAGAAACGAGATATGGCTGATATCATCGAGATTGATGATTGCTGAGAGGTCACGCGCCTTGATGTATTCCTCGGCGGGTGTATCATTTGAAGTGAACATGATATCCTCACCCCTAAGACCCACCCGCTCGGCCAGGATGAGCTCCGTCAGCGAGCTGCAATCCGCACCCAGCCCCTCTTCCCTGAGTATCTTCATAATATAAGGGTTCGGAGTCGCTTTAACCGCAAAGTACTCCTTAAAGCCGTCAACCCATGAAAAGGAAGCGTTTAATCTCCTCGCATTCTCCCGAATTGCCCGCTCGTCATAGAGATGAAACGGGGTAGGATATTTCTCAATAATGCGTTCGATCTCAGATAGTGTAAATGGCAGTTTTTTTTGTGCCATACGTTACAACCTAATCCAGCAAATCGTTACCAACATTCTTAATTATCGAGCTCTCCTTCTTCTTGCTCACGCTGCGAATAATCGATCGTTTCTGATCCTGTGAGATATTGTCCGAGGGTCCCCGGTGCATCACCTCGAAATCGTATTGCATATCCCGGCATATCTCACAGTGCGTTTCCGGTACGGTTCCCGGCACAAAGTATTCTTCAATAACATTTCTGCATGATGGCGAGGGGAGGAGACCCGAATGAGAGCACACCTCCTGACGAACGAGCGAGGCATATCCGGGAAACCCGAGCACCTTCTCGCCACTGAGGGCTGCCCGCATATACTGCGACCAGATCGGCGCCACCACCGCCCCTCCCGATTGGCCGATGCCAAGGGACAAGCCGAGCTTGTCGTAGCCAACCCAGATACAGGTGGTGAGCTGCGGAACGAAGCCGACAAACCAGGCATCCTTCCAGTTGTTCGTGGTGCCGGTTTTCCCGCCTGCCGGCCTGCCGATGGATGCTGCCCTTCCCGTACCGGCTGAAATGACCGTCTGGAGAAGACTTATCATAACCTGAGCGGTTGTCGGTTTGAGAACATATATACTGCCATCCTGCTCGCGCTTCTCCAGAAAATCCCGTATATCTTCCTCCCTGTTTTCAAGGATCTTCCCGTTGCGATCCTTGACATATCTGATACTGAAGGGAATCACATCCTTGCCGCCGTTAGCGATAATGGCATACGCCCGGGCAAGCTCCAGGGGGCTCACCTCTATGGAGCCCAGTGCTATCGAGAAGTTCCGTGGAATGCGCTCCCGAGCCTCTTCCCCATCCAGCCTGAGCAATTTTGCCAGATACTTCATAACGATATCAATGCCAAGTGTCTCGGCGATGCGAATCGAGATGACATTGATCGACATCGCCAGCGCCCGCCGCAACCGCACCAGGCCATAGTACTCTCCCTCATAGTTCTCCGGTATCCAGTCGCCACCCTCATTGTCGAGAAAGACAATGGGCGAGTCCAGTATCGCCGTGGCCGGAGTAAAGACTCCCGACTCGATGGCAGCCGAATAGAGAAGCGGCTTGATAGCCGAACCGGGCTGGCGGCGTGATTGCATAACCCGGTTCAACTGGTTAATCGAAGAAAACTCGCTTCCCCCAACCAGTGCCTCTATGTAGCCGTTCCGGTGGTCTATGGAGACAAGGCATCCTTCCACCTGAAGGAGATCCCGGTCATCAAAGTATTTCGCTTTATAGGAATCGAGGAGCCGATCGATGTTGCTGAATCCTACCAGATAATTCAACCCTTCGAGCTCCTCGACGACGTTTCTCTGCAGATAATCATTGATTCTGTTGAGCCTTCGCGATCCCGTCTTCAAAAAGTCTCTGATATCAAACATCAGGGAAAAGAGCTCAACCGTGTTTGAATAGTTATCCACGATGAGATCAATATTCTTGAACGAGAGGCTCTTCGATATCTTCGTGCGCTCCTCCAGCGCCCGTTGCATAACTTCCTGTGCAGCCAACTGCTTGTCGATATCAAAGGTGGTGTATACGAGAAGCCCCTCGTGATAGACCATCTCCTCACCATACCTCTTGACGAGCTTCCTTCGGACGAATTCCGTGATCCAGGGTGCTCTGTTCACCCGTGCCGACCAGGTATTCATTGTGGGAGGAAGCTCATTGATATAGCTCAGATAATCAGGCCAGAAATTGAGATATGCACGCTCGGCTTCCGGAATCGAAATAAATCCCATCTCAACCATCTTCGCAAGAACGATCTTATGGCGTTCCATGGAAACCTTGGGATGGCGTATGGGAGAGAGTCGATTGGGCGCTGAAGGGAGCGTGGCCAGGAGCGCGCACTCGGCAAGATTCAACTGCCAGACATGCTTATCGAAATAGAATCGGGATGCCGATTCGATGCCGTACGTTCCGTGTCCGAGAAAGATCTCGTTCAGATAGAGCTCAAGGATCTCCTGTTTCGAATAAAACATCTCCATCATCAGCGCGATAAAAGCCTCTTTCATCTTCCGGTAGAGGTTCCGCTCACGGGAGGTGAGGAGTATTTTGGCAAGCTGCTGCGTGATGGTGCTCCCCCCCTGTCGTATCCGCCCCGAGAAAACATTGATGAAGAATGCTCTGACAATACCCTTCATGTTGATCCCGATATGCTCGTAAAACTCATTATCCTCTATCGCAATAAATGCATTGACGAGATCATCGGGTATTCGCTTGAGCTTGACCACTTCCCTCTTTTCCCTGAAGAGTTCCGAGATCAACCGCCCGTTCTTATCGTATATCTTGGTGGTGATGCTGGACTGGAATGTTGCGAGTGATCTGACGCGATAAAAGTCGGATATCAGGATTACCAGAAATGCAATGGAAATTCCGGCGAGCACGCCGAAGATAATAACCCGATAATTGCTGAATCGCCATTTGATTTCGTCGATGAAATCATGAAGCCAGCCGGGCATGCGCGCCTCAAGAGGGGGATGGCTGCCCGGTTTTTTCAACCGTGAATTATATCCGCCGAATCTTCTTATCATCTTCTGTTAGTGGTATTGCCCATCACAATAAATAGTATCGGAGCGATCTGCCCGCTTCAGACATACCGGCTTGTGGCAAACAGCCTTTCATCGGGGTTGCGTGAAAGTATCACCTTTCTATATTTTACTACTGATTTCCGGATTACGTATTTTTTCACAATCGAGTCAATCGGGATTATATAGTAACAATCATAAAATAAACAATTATTTCAACAAAAAAAAGCGAACTTTCGCATTCGCGAAAACTTTCCCGAATGAGAGCCGCAGGAATGAGAGAAAATGAAAGATGTAAAAGCCACCGTCAACACGAAAATTTTAATCACAAAAAAAAGCGAAAATCGCAAATCAATAACTTTTGCATGAAAACAGCCTATAATCTATACTAATTTGCCATAAACGTCCCTAATCGCGCATAAACGCTTTTAGAAAAAATTTTAATAATGACGAACCTTTTGATGGAAATGTATTTCATCCCCGGTATATCCATACGGGAGAAAATGAAATATAACAATCATATTTGCTATCAGGGACGATAGCAGTATATTTCAAGGAGGAAAAATATGATTATAAACCACAATGTCAGTGCGATCTTCTCGCACCGAACATTGAAATTCCACGACTGGAACATCACCAAGGACATGGAGAAGCTCTCCAGCGGTATGAGGATAAACCGCGCCGGTGATGACGCCTCCGGCCTTGCCGTTTCAGAGAAAATGCGCTCACAGATCTCGGGACTTCGTCAGGCTGAAAGAAACACCGAAGACGGCATGTCCTTCATTCAAACGGCTGAAGGCTATCTCCAGGAAACCCACGATATTCTACAGAGAATACGGGTGCTCGCCGTTCAGGCAGCAAACGGGATCTATTCTCCGGAGGATAGGCAGCAGATTCAGGTGGAAATCTCGGAACTGGTGGACGAGATAGACAGGATCTCGTCACAGGCGGAATTCAACAAGATGAAGCTGTTAACCGGCTCTTTCGCACGGCTCAATCCGACAGCTTCGATGTGGTTCCACATGGGGCCGAACATGCATCAGCGGGAGCGGGTTTTCATTGAAACGATGACCACTGCAGCGCTCGGTCTCAGAAATCCGACAGTGTTAACCTTTATTTCCATATCGACGCCCGGAAAGGCAAATGCAGTTATCGGTCTGGCCGATGAGGCCCTCCGACTTATTTCAAAGCAGCGTGCCGACCTCGGTGCCTACTACAACCGGCTCGAGCATGCCGCCAAGGGGCTTATGAACGCCTACGAGAACACGCAGGCATCGGAGAGCAGGATCCGCGACACCGATATGGCAGAACAGATGTCCTCCTTTGTGAGATATCAGATTCTCACACAGGCTGCAACCGCAATGCTTGCACAGGCGAACACGAAATCGCAAACCGTCTTACAGCTCCTGCAATAATGAGCCAACATCGCAGTATCATTCACAAGCGCCGAGCACTCCCACTCGGCGTTTTTTATTATGAATTCAGCATCGGAGCCGAATAGCATGTCACCGCCATGAGGAGCTCCGCTCAGAGAATCGCACGCTTTTCAGCAACAGCATCCAGCACCGCTCCGAGTTCCCGGTCATAGGAGAGATATACTCTATTCCCGTCTTTAAGCCTGAATTCATGAGGATTTCTCATCACCTCCCGCAAGAGGTCTCCCGGTCCGGTCAGCTCGGGATCGAGGTCCCGAACAGTCCGGTAATCAGCAATCTTGAGAAAACGGATAACCGCTTCAGAGCATATCAGCTTGCCGGGGCTGTTCTTCACCCTGAGGGAGAATCCGGATTGCGACCATCGGCCCAGAAGAGACCGCAGCAAGAGCAGCGTTCCGCTCATATAGTCGAATTTCAGGCCGAGCGACTGTGCAATCGAGATCAGAGCCTCATCAAGGGAATTGCCGATCGGTTTAAATTCTGCAACGACAACATTGGAGAGGAGCCATCTCCTCTGGGGACGCAATTCAAATCCCCACGCCTTTGCCTGCATCACAAGGCGCATCCTCAGGACGGTATCATCGAAGGCGATAAAAGAGTGGCTGCAGGGTGAGCGGGTACACCAGCGAATGACTCGAGAGCAAATATCATTCTGTGTCGAGAAACCGATAGTTATATTAAGTTCAGATGACATCTGCCAGTATAAACAGTGAGCTTACTCAACCGTTCTGGAAATGATGACCCGTACCGCATCACAATTACAAGAACACCCAGAGTCGAGAATAGCAGAAGGGAATCACTTCTTACCGGATGATTTTTTGGCCGTGCTTTTGGATGTAGACTTTTTCACTTTTTTCGGTGCTTGCTTCTTCCCTTTTGCAGCTGCTGAAGAGCTCTTCTTCGGTGCAGCTTTCTGAGCCCCCTTCCCCTTTGCTCCCTTTGACACAGCCCTGCGGGGGGCTATCCGTTTCAGTATCCATCCGCTCACCACATTGAGCACACGCTCGCGATCCTCCGGAAGCTCATTCATCGTTTCATGGTAGAGCCCATCAAATAGATACAGCTCCTTATCCCGAGAAGATGCCCCTTCATAGATCTGCTCCGTTCCCCGGGGGTGAACCAGCCCATCCTCGGTGCCGTGAAAGAGGAGCATCGGGACCTTCAATTCACCTGCCCGATCCAGACATTCCTGACCGCTGTTCGTGAACTCGGTAAACCACCGCGATGAAACCTTGTCATGAACGAGGGGATCGTCCTTATAGGCCTTAACGACGGCATCATCACGCGAGATAGCTTCCGGCGGCAATCCGCTGGGCATGGTTAAGCCGGGCATTCGCCTTGAAAAGAATCGCCCGAGGCTCTCCTTCCATTTCGGAACCTCAAGAACAGGCACTAATCCGGCTGAGGAGATAATCAGTCCATCAATATCCTCTTGATAGGTAAACGCGTACTTCAAAGCGATAACACCGCCCATACTGTGTCCCAGAAGAAACAGCGGTATCTTTTCGTGATCATCCCGTATGAAATCAACCAGCAGCTTCAGATCGAAAACATACTCCATAAAGCTCATGACGTGTCCCCGCTTTCCCCCCGATCGTCCATGTCCCCGATGATCCGGGGCAAAAAAGGAAACGCCCTTCCCCTTCATCTTTTCGAGTATGTTCTCATACCTCCCGGAGTGCTCTCCGAGACCGTGAGCGATAACCACAACAGCCTTTGGTTTGGGAACGCACCAGCTCTGAAAAAAAATCTCCACACCGCCTTTGCCAATGAATGTTCCCACATTATGAGCATATTCTTTCGTCGACACGACAGTCCCCCTCATTAAGAATACTTTTTCTGTCCGAATCCTACAAATCGCGGAATGAAAAAGCAAATACTTTATTCATTTTTTTCATCACCTGCATTCGGCAGGGCATGGCACGCGCAACCGGCATGGTATTTCCCCCTTCGGCAATGCATAATGCCGCACAGTGGAAAGCTGTCACTCCCGGAAACAGGGCAAAATTAATCATTGACAGCCACCCTGTTTCTGTAGAAATCTTCCTGAGTGATGATCCTGTATCGGTGTTTAATAATTATTGGTGATTACATCTATTGGTATTCATCGCATCTCCCCCTCAGGCGAGTGATACTTCGATGAGCGCCATTCACCAATTACAACTTTAAGGGAAAAGGAGTGACCCCATGAAAGAATGTGTATTCATTGACGGAGTTCGGACAGCCAACGCACGGGCTCACGTTGAGAAAGGCTGGTTCCGAAAGGTACGACCCGATGAGCTGCTCTCGGCAGTTTATGCTGCGCTGTTTGAGCGAAATAAAAAAGTGAAGCCAGAAGATATTGATGTCGTAATGGTTGGTACTGCCAATCCTTCTGGAATGCAGAACGATATTGCACGACTCTCCTGGCTCGCATCGGGATATCCGAACAGTATCCCTTCACAGACCATATGCAATCAGTGCCCCTCGGGGATGTCGGCAACCATGGATGCGGCGCGGGCTATTATGACCGGTGAAGCAGATATCATGATCGCCGCAGGGGTAGAGGATATGGAAAAGGTGCCCATGGCCGCGAATATGGACTTTGCTCCACGGCTGTTCAATTACCTCAAACCTGATGAGATGCCCATGGGTGCAACCGCCGAGAAGGTTGCAGAGATCTATAACGTCTCGGTCGATGACATGGTTAATTTCGCCCTTCACTCTCATAAGAATGCCGCTGCAGCGCGTGACGCAGGCAAATTCAAAAACGAGATAGTCCCGGTAAAGGGGCACAAGGAAGACGGCAGCGAATATATGGTCGATCAGGATCAGTGGATTCGGGATCAGCTCGATCCCGAAAAGATGAAGGCGATGCAATCTCCCTTCAAGGCGGGAGGCGTTGTTACCGCCGCCACCTCATCACCCCTTACTACGGGGGCGTGCGCTCTGCTCCTGATGAGTCGCGATAAGGCCGACGAACTGGGACTCTCCTACTCGTACAAGTATCATTTCGGCACACAGGCCGGCAACGATCCCACGGTCATGGGCCTCGGCCCGATATATTCGGTGAAAAAGCTCTTCGAGAAAACCGGGCTCACCGCAGACGACATCGGACCCATCGAGCTGAACGAGGCCTTTGCGAGCCAGTCCCTGGTCTGCATTCGGGAGCTCAAGCTCGATAATGAAAACGCCCCCTTCAAGCGGGTCAACGTCTGGGGCGGCGCGACAGCGCTGGGCCATCCGCTGGGAGAATCGGGCGCCCGTCTCATCGTCACACTGCTCAACATTCTCAAAACTGATTTCCCCGATGCGAAGTACGGCATGGCGACGCTCTGCGGCGGCTTTGGAAATTCCAATGCCGTTATCATCGAGAAAGTGAGCTGAAACAGTCTGAAGAATATCAACACGGCTGCCCGGAAGTCGTGATATCTTTCGGGCAGCTGTATTATCCACCTCACATGAACACTCTCGTGATTTTGTCTTGACCCCTCTCGCGGGATGATGTACCCTCCTCCCTGAAACAGTATCAGACTCGAAACAGAAAACATGATGGCTCCCGATGACCGCTTTGACGCAGAAGCCGTAAAAGTCAATACTACCTGAAGCATCTGCACCGCAGCTCAATAGCGGGATATTTCACCTTCAGGTATAAGAGGAGCCTGTTGCCAATTCATATATACACTACAGAGATAAAGGAGGTTTCCCATGAGAATCAATATCGGAGAATTCCTGACGAGGCGCGCCATTCTCACTCCCGAGCGTGAAGGCCTCGTCTGCGAAGAGGTTCGGAGAACCTTTGGGGAGATCAACGAGCGAGCGAACCGTTTGGCGAATGCCATGAAGGAACTCGGTGTCAGCCACGGAGACCGGGTCGGGTTGCTGGCGCTCAACGAGCCCGAGTTTTACGAACTGTACTTCGGGCTGGGAAAAATCGGCGCCATGCTGGTGCCGATAAATTACCGGCTTGCCGGCCCAGAGATACAGTTTATACTCTCAGATTGCGATGCCAAAGTTTTTATCTTTGGCAAAGAGTTCGCCGAAGTGGTGAATTCAATACGCACCGATATACCCGCTGAGACACTCGCTGCAATATCCGATGAACCGCCGGAGTGGGCCACCCCCTACGAGACCCTGCTCGCCGGCGCTTCGGATGAGGAGCCGGCGATTACCGGCGGCGATGACGATACCCTGACCATTCTCTACACCTCAGGAACGACCGGCAGGCCCAAAGGTGCCGAACTGACGCACAACTACTACTACTGGAACTCGGTCCAGCTCTCATCAACACTGGGTCTGGATATCGGCAGCACTTCTCTGATAGCGCTTCCCCTCTTTCACATCGGAGCGCTGGCCGGCCCCCCCTGGCTGATCCACTGCGGGGGGAAGTCGGTGCTCCTTCGGAGCCTCGATCCGAAGCGCTTTCTCGAGCTCATACAGGAAGAGAAGGTTACCGGATTCGGTTCGGTGCCGCAGCTCCTCGACTTTCTCAAGATAGTGCCCGATTTCGAAAAGTACGACTGGAGCTCAGTGAGGGTCATTCTCGTCTACGCCGCCCCGGTGCCGGTGAACCTGCTAAAGGAGTACGCTGCATCAGGCATCGAGGCCCGTCAGCTCTACGGCCTGACGGAGTGCAACACGGCCACCGTTCTCGATGCGGAAAACGCGCTGGCAAAGGCGGGCTCATGCGGAAGGCCCTTCTTCCACACCGAGGTGCGTGTCGTCGACCTCGAGGGGAATGACGTGAAAACCGGCGAAAAGGGAGAGGTTCTCCTGCGCGCGCCCAATGTGATGAAGGGGTACTGGAACAGGCCGAAGGACACCGCAGAAACCATCAGGGATGGCTGGTTGCACACCGGCGATATCGCCCGGATGGATGAAGAGGGGTTCCTCTACATCATGGATCGGAAGAAGGATATGATCATATCCGGTGGAGAGAATATTTATCCGGCGGAGATAGAAGACTCGCTCCTGAACAATCCCAAGATAGCCGATGTCGCCGTTATCGGCTTTACCCATGAAAAATGGGGCGAGGCTGTCAAAGCAATAGTGGTAGTCAAGGAGGGTGAAACGCTCACCGAAGAGGAGCTCATCGAGTGGTGCCAGGGGAAAATCGGGAAATTCAAGATACCGAAGACGGTGGCCTTTACCGACGCAATACCCCGGACACCGACGGGGAAGATTCTCAAGCGGGTCCTGCGTGAGCAATTTAACTAGACCAGAAAGACAGGTGGCCTCCCGCGGTCAATTTTCACTTTACTTTTTCATTGCGGTCGGCTATGTTCATTCCAGCAGCATGCCGTTCCAGAGATAACCCTTCGTACGAACTGCGGGGAGCAACCGGGATAGTTGCACCGGGTATTTCCCGGCACCATACAAAGCGATTAACAGGTAAGGAGGTATGATATGCGCATCATCGATCTCTCAACAACCATTCAGACAAGTCCCGAGGGGACACCGGAATTCCTGAAAATTGAAATCCAGTATAACTCTCACGCTGATGGTGCCGCCCAGGGTGAAGCCATTCTCAACGTGCCGAAGGAGCTCTGGCGCAATAATGAGGGATGGGCAACGGAGACAATAACCAGGCTCGGCACACACGACTCAACGCATGTCGATGCGCCATGGCATTACAACAGCGAGATTCAGGGGAAAAAGGCACAGACCATCGACGAGCTTCCTCTCGAGTGGTTTTATCATGACGGCGTCAAGCTCGACATGACGCACAAGGGAGAGGGAGATGCCATAACGGTTGAGGACATACAGAAGGAGCTGAAGCGCATCGGCTATACCCTCAATCCGATGGATATTGTGCTCTTCTACACGGGACGCGATAAGTATTACGGGCAGCCCGATTATATCTTCAAGGGATGCGGCGTCAGCGCCGAAGCAACCCGGTGGCTCTATGATCAGGGCATCAGGGTTGTCGGCATTGATGCCTGGGGCTGGGATATTCCGCTCAACCTGCAGGCCCAGCAGGCTCTTGAAAAAAATGAAAAGGGGATCTTCTGGTCGGCCCATCAGGTGAACCTCCCCTATTCACACATGGAGCGGCTGGTCAACATGGAACCGCTCCCCCCCTTCGGCTTCACGGTTGCTTGCTTCCCGCTGAAGATAATGGGAGGAAGCGCAGGACCGGCACGGGTGGTGGCGATACTTCCCGATTGACCGGGAATCGATATAATCATCTACGAGATGAATGAAATTACAACGGCACGTTGATACTTCAGTGAAGGATCACTTTTCACTTGTATACATAATTTGGACAGGATTCACAGGATATGTTCGTATTGATGATACTGTTCATCAGAATAGCATTCATTGTAGAGCAACAGACAAACACAACGTGATAATGTAACAGAGAAGCTTGATATACTGTTATAGAGGAAAACAGAAAAGATCATGTACATCCTGTCATCCCGTCCAAAAAGTTTAATTCTGTGTTTATCGGCAAAGGAGAGAGAAAAATGAAAACAGAAGAGCTCTTTAATACCGGTCGGAGAAGCAAAGCGATTCTGGTCTTTATAGCATCTCTGGCAATTTTTATTGCCGCGGTCATCATCGCCCATCTCGTTCAGACGGATTTCGGACGTGTAGAAGTATCAAATGTCTATTACCAGAATTACAACGGGAAACAGTTGCGGGCAAAGCTCTTTCGACCGCTCCCCGCCAGCACGGATAATCCCCTTCCCGGGATTGTCTTCATGCATGGCTATCAGAACAACCGCGAGAGCGGTGACGCTTACAATATCGAGCTTGCACGGCGAGGATTTGTGGTACTGGGAATCGACGCGCTCGGAAGGGGCAACTCCGATCCTCCGGGCGATCTCGATGATCCCGATTTTGACAGCACCTTCGGCGGCAAGAGCTCAATGGCGTATCTCAAGTCGCTCCCCTTTGTGAAGAAAAGCGCCGTCGGCATTATGGGACACAGCATGGGAGCCGAATACGCCTACAAGATCGCCCGCGAGGACCCGACCATCGGTGCGGTCATAATCATCGGCAGCGCCTACGATAAGGAGGCTACCGCTGAGCGTCCCAGAAATATGCTGATGATTATCGGCGAGCTCGATGAATTCCGCGACCGATTCACCGGCACCAAGGATATCAGAAAAGAGTGGATGAAATCAGAGGCAACCCTGAACGCCTTTCCCGTCAATAATCCCGAGTTCGGAAAGACCTATGGCGACTTTTCCGAGGGAACGGCCAGAAAGGTGTTCATGGTGCGTATCTCACACATACAGGAATCGCACAACCGGGCCTGCATCGCCGAAGCGGTCGATTGGATGCAAAAATCTCTCAATCCCCCTGAAACGCTCTGGATAGATTCCGGGAAACAGACCTGGCCCTTCAAGGAGGCGATGACCCTGCTCGCCATGCTCGCCTGCTTCATCTCCATTATGCCGCTGGGGCTGATGCTCCTGAGAACTCCTTTCTTCAGCTCACTTCAGGGACCGGCTCAGAGCAGCTATGCATGCTCAACCAGATCATATTTTTTCTTCGCCTCCGTCAACGGCATTCTCATGTGGCTCTACCTGCCGCTGATACTCACCCTCTTTGCCGTTCATAAATACGTTGTTAACGTGTATACCGTCTTCCCGATGCTGCTGGTCGATGCCATCGTCTGGTGGTTCGTGTGGATCAACATCTTCGGCCTCCTGATATTCAGACGATGGTTCAAGAAGCAGTCGGCGGAGGGGCTCACGCTCTACGAGCTGGGCGTCTCGTATCAGGAGGATGGTTTTGTCCTCGACTGGACGCAGATCGGAAAGACCATTCTCCTCGGCCTGATCCTCTTCCTCTTTCTCTATATCTGCGAATATCTCTCGGAGCTCTGCGTGCTGGTCGATTTCAGGTTCATCTACCCCCTCGTCAACGACCTCACCCCGTACCGGGTTCTGATGTACCTGCTCTACTTCCCCTTCATCCTCTTAGGCTTTCTGGTGCTCACCACCTTCGTGCACGGACAGTTGCGCCGGCCGCACAAGGAGGGCTGGCTCGGGACCTACTTCTCATGGACCGGGTACAATATCCTTGCGCTCATTGTTCCCATCTTCCTCTTCCTGCTCGTTCAGTATATTCCCCTCCTCACCACCGGTTTTATCCCCTTTGAAGGGCCCGGCGGTGTCTTTGTCGTATTCATATTAGAGCTCTTTTTCATCATGCTGGTCCTCACCACCGTCATGATCCTTTCGACATGGTTCTATCAGATCACGGGGAAGATATATCTCAGCGCACTGCTGAATGCTCTGATTGTCACCTGGCTCTTCGCCTCGGCTCAGGTGACAGCGCCGATTCCGTAGCGCGGTGGAGGGCAGCACCGGCATGTCCTATGAGGAAAAAATCGGCGGCGCCGAGCTGCTCGCGGGAATCATTGAACGGCTGAAGGAACTCAAAAAAAAGGTAAGCAGGGGGGAGGCCTTTCCCGTCGCGAAGGAGGTGTTTCAGGAGGGGAGATGAAGACTATAATAAACACCTATCAAAACGAAATGAAAAACTTCACAAAAATTATTCTCGTATATATATTGTGTATACGTTATCGAGGAGCATGCCATGATAAAAAAAATGGTCCAGCATGGCAACAGCTCGGCATTGATTATTGACAAGCCGATACTGGAATTGCTGAAGATCAATTCGGACACTCCCCTCGAAATTTCCACTGACGGAAAAAATATCATTATTTCACCTGTTCACGATAAAAACCGTTTGAAGAAACTCGATAAATCACTGGATCATATAAACAAAAAATACAGAGATACCTTGAAAAAACTTGCTGAATGAAGAATAAGAAAATTGAGTTTCTGACTCTAGCAGAAGTAATTTCAATTCATCCAAATCAAATTGAGCTTTACGGTGGAGAGCCGGGGATCAGAGATATCGCTTTATTGAGTTCAGCGTTAGCAATTCCGCAATCAACTTTTAATGGGAAATACCTTCATAACGATATTTTCGATATGGCTGCTGCATACTGTTTTCACATCTTTCAAAATCATCCGTTTGTCGATGGCAACAAGCGAGTTGCACTTGTTTCTGCTCTGATATTTTTGAATCTCAATGGAATTGCAATCGAGAATCCGGAAGAGATGCTCTATAAGCTGATGATGGATGTCTCATCGGGAAAAATTACAAAAAATTAAATTGCTCAATTTTTCAGAAAAAAATAAATCCCATCATCAAGATGGTGTTATTATGGATGATTTCCCGAATGTTATCACAGCGTTGTTACATGCCGATATCCCCATCGAGGGATCGGAATCGTACATATTTCAGGGTCAGAGCAAACAGATCCTCTTCATGAAATTTGAAAAGGATGTTGAAGTTCCAGAGCACTCGCATGAGGCCCAATGGGGTGTTGTTATAAATGGCGAAATGATACTGACCGTTGAAAATTATGTTACCTGTTATGTAATACTATCGTTTCCCTACTCATGATACAAAGAACTCCAATTGCGAGGTGACTTCAATGAGCGAGCTGAAAAAGTGGTGGCAGAAAACCCCTATATATCAGGTTTATCCCCGATCCTTCATGGATGCCGACAATGACGGCATCGGCGATCTGAAGGGCATTATCTCAAAGCTCGACCATATCGGGGAGCTCGGATTCGGCGCGATCTGGTTCTCTCCATTCTACAAGAGCCCCCAGCAGGATCACGGCTATGATATCAGCGACTACTACTCCATTGAAAACGATTATGGCACTATGGAGGACGCGCTGACCCTGATAGAAGAAACCCACAGGAGGGGGATGAAGATCATCTTCGACATGGTCCTGAACCACACATCCATCGAGCACCCCTGGTTCCGGGAATCCAGATCCGGCAGGGACAATCCCAGAAGGAACTGGTATATCTGGCGGGACGGCAGGGGAAAGCGTCCGCCCAACAACTGGCGCTCCATGGTGGGCAGCAACGGATGGCAGTACGATGAAAAGACGAAACAGTGGTTTTACTGCAGCTTCCTCTCCTTTCAGCCCGACCTGAACTTCAACGCTCCCGAGGTGAAGAAGGAGATGTTTAACGTGATGAGGTTCTGGCTCGACAGGGGAGTCGACGGATTCAGGCTGGATATCTTCAACTCGATCTACAAGGATGAATCGTTCAGGAACAATCCCTTCTCCTTTCGCTACATCCCAACGCCGGACAATAACGACGAATGCTACTTCCAGAAGAAGATATACAACTTCAACCATCCGAAGAACTTCGAGCTGGCACGCGAGGTGCGTTCGATTGTCGACAGCTATGATCCCGACCGGATGCTTCTCGGCGAAGTGTCGGGAAACATGGACGTTCTGAAGAGATTTTTCGGCGAGAACCAGGACGGGCTCAACCTGATTTTCATGTTCGATACCGTCAACATCAAGTTCAGTGCCGATTTCTTCAGGGGAATCCTGAAAAGATTCGAGGAGCAGTTCCCCTATCCCTACATACCGACTATTGTATTCGGAAATCACGATGTGATGCGGAGCATCTCGAAGGTCGGCAACGATCCCGAAAAGGCGAAATGCCTCGCCCTTTTTCAGATGACGGCGCGGGGCGTCCCCGTCGTCTACAACGGCGAGGAGATAGGCATGACCGACGCGGACTTCGGGTTTAAAAAAGCCCAGGATCCCATCGCCCGGCAATACAGCCATATACCGAAGAAACTGGCAGACCTGCTGGGAGTCTTCATAAACAGGGACCGGTGCCGGACGCCGATGCAGTGGGACCGGAGCGAAAATGCGGGATTCAGCGGCAGCGGGGTGAAGACCTGGCTGCCCGTTAACGAAAACTACTTATCGATCAATGTCGAGACAGAGAAAGGAGATCCGGATTCCCTTCTCAACGCATATCGGAATATAATCGGCATCAGGAACGGGCACCGGGTCTTTCAGGAAGGGACGCTTCATCTCATCGAAGCAGGAAACATCTCACCCGGAGTCCTGATGTATGAACGAGCATGTGAAGACGAGAAGGCCGTCGTTGCCATTAATTTCAGCGGAAAGCCGCGGAAAAGCGAATGCAAAACGGAAAGGGGCAAGATGATCTTCAGCACGCATAAAGGGTGCGGGATTATGGAATCGGGAATTGAGCTTGCTCCGAATGCAGGGTGCGTTATTCTGTTCCGCTGAATCCGGGGTTCATCTCCGGCATACAGCCGGCTTAAAATTTATTTTTTTGCAACCAGAAGCTAATGTAATGCGTCTTTATATGTAGAGAAGAGCAGATCTATTCGTGCTGTATTATATGACGTCACAATATACTGTGCTGCCGGCATTAAATATATATTAATACCGTATTGTGATCTGCTTTCTGTTCAATTATTCATTGTTTTGTCAAGAGAGGAATATATGAACAGTCATGAAAGCATGGTTGAATATTTTTACTCCCATGGTCCGAGCATCATCAGCGATCGATACGATACAATTCTTCAGCAGACAAAGGAATTCCTTTCCTTCGGATACTGGGAAAAGGGAACAAAAACATATTTGCAGGCTGCAAAAAACCTGCTCACATTTTTCATACAAAACAGCAAGATCGAGAAGGCCACAAAGATTCTCAATGTAGCGTGCGGATACGGAGCAGAAACATTCGTCTATTACGATATATTTAAGCCGGAACTGATAGAAGGAGTAGACATTACGAGAAAGCATGTTGAATACTCAAATAAGAAAGCTCATGACCTCCATCTCGACAAATGGATAAAATTTCATCACGGTGATGCCTGCGCAATGGAATATCCGGAGAACAGTTTTTCCAACATCTTCGCCATTGAAGGTCCGGCTCATTTCAGGACCAGAGAGGAATTCTTCTCCATTGCAAGCAAGATTCTGCAGAAAGACGGAGAGCTCCTCATGACGGATATAATTCTCGGGGAAAAATATAACACGGCGGGAAGTATCAAAAAGAGGATTTTGAGCTCATGCGTTAAAAACTGGGTTATCCCCGAGGAGAACATAGTCAATGAGGATACCTATAAAATGCAAATGGAAAGGGCGGGATTAAAGCTTGTATTCTTTCAGAAAATCGGCGATAAAGTATTTCCCGGATATGCATTAAACGCTCTGAGTTTAAAAACATTTTTTATTCGTCTCTCCCAGAGGGGATGGTGGACGAGCTGGGGGTTGTCATTTATATCTTTCCTGCTCGGTGTTCTGTATAAAACCGGCATGATAGAGTACATTTATGTCAAAGGGAGAAAGTGAAATTTTTTCATTCGAGCACTTTTAAGCTGATCCTCCTGTCGTCACCGGTAATCACAAAAACGCCCTCAGGGGTATACTCAAAACCGAGCAATGTGTCTCCCTCATAAAGTTCCGGATTGATTTTCCTTTTAAGATAGGTATTGAACAGTACATACACCGTCTCAACTCTTTACCCGGAAGCTTCTGCGGCCATCTGAATTACAATAATCCATTGATTATCCCCGGTCGTTTCAATAATCTGAAACACCGATCCCCTCTCTTCAAATAAAACCTCTCCCTGCGTATCCGGCGTATCAAGAAGAATGCTATTCCCATCCGCAGATATATACACTTTTGTTACTATACGCGAAGCGGTTTTTTCGGTTGAAGAGCAGGACATGATCATAATAAAGAGGATAAAAACAATATATGCTTTCTTCACAAAACACTCCGCTAAATTCAAAGCATCAGCGCGCCAGGCATCTCTTCTGTTCCTTCAATCCTCTCAGGAACCGGCATCAAATCTCGACGGGTAGTCCCGTCCTCGCGGATTCGTAGGCCGCGAAGACCAGCTCGATGTCCGAGCGCGCCTCGGCGCCGCCCACCCGGGGCGCCCTGCCCGTCTCGAGACATTCGAGGAAATCCTTTATCGCCTCGTTGTAGACATTATATCCCGCGTACCCGTTGACAATGTCGATGGAAATGCCCGATGCGAAGGATTTCTCCACCGATTCGTCCGGTATGTCGTCGTCGCCCAGGTTCTTCATGTACGCCTGAACGCCCTTGACGATCTCCCGGTCGACTCCGACATAATACTCTTTATCGATCTCGCTGAACACTCTAATCTCCCCGATCTCGAACTGCAGATGGCCCGGCAGCCGCTTCTCGGGCACCTCGACGATGCTCCCCCCGTTTCCGTAGACGGCCATCAGCGGCATCTCCGGAGGCGTGCGGACGTTCCAGCTCAATATGATATTCGTCACGATGCCGTTTTCGTGAACAAGCGTCACCACGGATGTCTCGTCGACGTCCCATTTCCGATCGGGACAGCGGGTCACGGCGTAGACGCTCCTGACCGGCCCGCCCAGCCTGTTCGCCATTGCCATGAGATGCACGCCCCGGTCGAAGAGTATCCCCCCGCCGCCGGTCGACGACTTCATCCGCCACTCGTAGGTCTTCATGCGCGAGGTCATCTCTATCGCGTACGACACCTCGTGAATCGTTATCATGAAGGGCTCGCCGATCACTCCGCGCGCCATCAGCTCGACGGCGCGGTCGACTGCCGGCTCGTAGCGGAAGTTTTCCAGCACCGCAAGGGTCAGCCCTGTAGATCGTGCTTTTTCGATCATGGCATCGGCTTCCTCCAGCGAGTTGGCGAGTGGCTTTTCGATGAAGACGTGCTTGCCGGCATCAAGGGCTTTCATCGCCGTCTCGGAGTGGAGATGATGGGGGAGACATATATCGACGGCTTCGATTCTTCCGTCCGAGAGAACCGCGTCAAAGCGCGGAATGATGCCGGCGGCGCTGTATTTATCCGCCATCCTGCGGCAGAGCGCTTCGTCACGGTCGCAGATGTAGAGATCGACCCTGTCGGCGTGTTTCATGTACTCCCCGGCATGCACATGGCCGATCATGCCGCATCCGACCAGGCAGATGGTGTGCTTTTTCTTTTTCATACTATATACTCATGTAAAGAGGAATAAAATTTTCATTCAAAAAGAGGCAAAGCTGGAACGACCCCGTATGCCCCATTTGCCATTCTTAATGCTCATGATATAAAGGGAGTCAGAAGAATTATAGACCTCGTTGTCACCTGTCAGCCTCGAAATGCGTGTAATCATATGCACCTTTTTATCGGAGGCCTGTACTGCTTTGAGATGATCCCATCTCGAATGATGCCATTTAAAGCCTGACAGAGCCTTGAACAGGGAAAAGAAAAGGGGTATCGTCACATAGTGGTTACCGCGACTGTAGAGGCTCAGCTTTTTTTCGGACAATCGGAAATGGGGAAAGTGATGGGTGTCGAGATGTCCCTCCTTGTCACTGGCGTTGAAGGATTTCAGATAATCATCGAGGACTTTGAGGATAGCCTTCATTTGACCCGGTCTTTTATCCATGAAATATTCGGATCGTGCCATCAATGCTTTTTTTTCATTTACTTCAGGTTTAAAGAGGGAATAGCCGTAAATGCCCCATCTCCTTTCATGCCATACCAAAATATATATACCGTCATAGCTTGCCAGTTTTACCCCTTTATTATCATAAAGGGCCAATCGCGCAATCACGTGTACCTTGTCACGAGATCTCTCCACTACTTTCCGGCCTTCCCAGTTGGCTCGACTCCAGTTAATATCTTTAATATCTTCAGACAGGAAAACCGGCTTCAATGGATTATCCTCATCATAGACCTCCACCGTACCTTCAGGATCGACATAAAAACAGCTGGCATGATGAACCTCGACCAGGGCGTGCCTATCCCTTGAACTGAATGCTTCGACATACGCATCGAGAACCTGCTGATACTGATCCCCCGGCGGCGCTTTTATATCCGAACAGAATGATATTAAGGACAGTCCAATTACGATAATCAGTCCTTTGAAAAAACTTCTTCGCATAACTTCCCCCTATCATTATGTATTATTTTTCTTTGTAATTTTTCTTTTACATCACGAAGAGACCGAATTGTCAACTCCGATTAGAACGATATGTGGTCGCGCAAGAACAGTTCCTGAAAACAGATCCTGGGCTACCATCAACCACTCTCGTCAGCGTCATTTTGGATGAACGATTGTATGATCCTGTCCCTGTATCCAGAAATTATCTGTCGGTATTTATCAAAAACATCAGGATCATATTGAGATACGCCGCTGTAATAATCACGGAGCAGAACAGTTTTCGTCTCAAGGTGCTGTTGCAGTTCTTCCCTGGAAATAGCATTGAAAATTATCTCAAGCATCTTTTTACGAATAGGGCGGGATGAATTGAAAAGAAGGATAATAACGATGTTGTTTGTTAATTGGGCAATGAAATCCTGCTGCGAAAGCTCTATCTCTACGACTTGATCCAGATTGCCAATATGTTCCCTCTCCTGCTCCACCATAGCCATCAGCGTTTTTAAATCTCTCGGCGAAGACTTCCTTGCTGCCATTTTGATTATCTCCGGTAAGAATATCATCCAGAATTCCCACAGCTCATCGAATAGATACTGATCAATAATCAGTTGAGCGTTAACTTCCTCCTGAGACAGCATAAGAGTTCTGAGAAAATCCATACCGGCATGCTTCATGTAGTCCTTTACATAGATGCCATCACCCTGCCGAATTTCCAGAAGATGCATCGCCTCCAGCTGTTTCAGTGCAACCCGGAGCGTTGTCCGATCAACCTTCATCTCTTCAGAAAGCTCCTTCTCCGTGGGGAGCTTTTTACCGGCGGTGAGTTGACCGGTAAATATTCCGATAAGAATATCACTGACAACTTTTTCATGTCGCTGTTTCGCTCTGGTCAAAGAAATCTCCTCTTGCATCAGAAATAGAGAGCCATATACAGACGGAACGCCTACTCGAAATAGTACACCATTTGGATGAATATCAAATCATATTTTATATTATTTTTTCATGTTTTCTTCTGAATATCCCTTTACAAGAACTATATCATTTGAATAATTGATTTAATCTATTATATTTATTAGTCTAATCAGTTGTCAACAAAAATTTCAGGAGGTGCAGCTCATGGCATTCCAGGGAGGCTTAACACCAGGCAGATATCCAACAAAAGAGATCAATCAAACCAAAGTAATGGAGATCGCACCGGACATCTGGATGATTGAGGGATACGTTTCCGACAACTTCTTCTTTAAACCGCCCTCTTCAAACTGCTTCATTCTGCGGGACAGGGATATGGTGCTCCTCGTCGATACCGGAACATATCCCCATTACCGGGAGAAACTCCTTACCATACTGGAAAAGTACCGCCGGGATGGCGCCAAGCGCCTCGTCCTGATGCTGACCCAGGGGCACTTCGATCACGTATGCAACAACGATATAATTCTGGAAGCCGGTTACAGCGATGTTCGGTTTCTGGTCCCTGAAGATGAAGTCAGTACGCTTGATATCTACAATCACTGGACCGGCGAATACCGTGAGGTCATGGAGTACTACAATCCCTACCGGGAAATGGGCTTCACTTTTCCCGCAGCTATTCCCAACATCGCCAGCAGAATCTCCCTGGCTCTGGCGCAACGTATGGTTGATGGGCAGATCGCCAAACTGTTCAGATGGGTCAAAACCATGGCTGATGATGCTGAGATACTGTACAATGACAGCCGCATAACGAGGAGATACGGTGATGTGGAATTCAACGGCTGGGAGATCGGGAGATTCTTTGCCGTCCACGATGCGACGCACAGCCCCGGACACCTCTCATTTTACGACCCGGAGCATAAATTGTTCATAACAGGAGACGCCACCCTGGAGATCAACCCCCCCTTTTTCAACAGCAATTTCAATAACTGCATTTCGATGATGGGCAAGTTCAAGCGATTTGCCGAACTGGGCTATGTGAAACTTGCCACGGATTCGCACAGAAGTGTCACCAATGCCACCCGGTTAATCTCCGTGACCAAGGGGGAGCCTCTTCACAAGCTGCAGGTCATTGATACCGTGGAAGGGGAGGACTGCATCGAGTTTTATTCATTCTTCGAAACCTATTACAGGGCACTAAAAGATGAGGTTCTCTCTATTCTGAAGCGCCGCCGCGAGGCGACTGTACATCAGATCATTCAAGATCTGAAAGCATCCGAGAATCCCTATGTTCAGTTTAAAGTCTTTATACGAATGCCCAAGCTCCCCTCCCGCCTGGAGATACTCGTTGCCAATGTTTTGAAAGAACAGAACATCGCCAGGAGAAAAGAGGGGAACAGAATTATATTCTCGCACCAGTAGGATGTATATCGAGCCAGGGTCATATCCGGCATAGTGGCCTAGAGCCGTTCATCCATCTTGAACGAATAATCGATGCTCGCCATCATCGGGATATAATAAGTCAACAGTATGAGTATGAGAATATGCTCCTTTACGATGCGCGGCACCATTGCCGGATCGACGATAGATTAATACTTTTGTTTTATTCGGAAGACCGCTCCTCACTCAAATGACGAACAAGGATTGACACAAACTCCTTTTAATATATAATCGAGCCACTCTGTATAACAATCCAATCGCACCCTGCTGGGGAGGGAGCATCACTGCTCAATAGTTCAAAAGGAAAATTCTAAAGGAAAATTACAGTGTAAACCCGCAGTACATCCTGCAATACCCGGAGAAAAGAATTGAGTACAAAAGAGTCCGACAACAATGCAAATAACGGGGAGAGCGTGATAACGCGACTCAAAAAATCCCCCCTCTTTGAGATCATTGTCCTGCTCGGCGTTATCGCACATGCCGTGATGCTTGATATACAGATTATTACCGGCGCTGAAAGCGAGAAGTGGCTTCAGACACAGGGAACCATCATTACGGCAGATGTTGTCAGTCACTCCAGTGGCGATAGCAGTAGAAAGAGAAATACCTTTTACGAGGTTGCTGTCACCTATCGATACACGGTGCTTGGAATTCAGTATACCGGCGTAAGAGCAACTGCCAGCGGCGGCTGGTTTTACTCAAGCGAGTCGGCCGCCCGAAAACGGGTCGAGCAGCTGACGGAACGTCCCGATATTGCCGTCTACTTTGATCCCGATGACCACCGCAATGCCCTCCTGGAACGGGGGACTGCCGAGCGGGATGTTCTGGGAATGCTGGTGACCGTTCCCTTCATCGGAGTTGCCGCCGGCCTGCTCACGAGGAAGGTGCTCCGGAAGCGGAAGAAGGGCTGGTTGCCGGTGATACTCATCGGGATAGCAGCTGCAATCGTTTCCGGACTTGTTCAGTGGATAGTGCTGTCTCTCTTTATCTCGTGAGCTGTAAGGAGCGCTGTCGGCAGCAAACCATCTCGATTTGAGCGGCTGCATACTGAAGCCGCTCGGCAAGCGATTCCGCAGCATCTCTTCAGTGCTTTCCGCCGTCTCCGGCAACATCTACTGTACGGGAGGTGTTTGATGCTTTCTTCATTTCATTCGGTGGCCACCAGCAAATTCAGAACCTCGCCCGGTGGTGCTCGGTGACCCCGAAGAAGTTGTCTATCTCATGTGAAACCCCCTCCGAGTCGACAAGGGTCCCGGAAAAGGGCCCGAAGGGCTGATGATACTCGTCGACGAGTATGCCGAGGTTAATATACCCCTTCCGCTCGCCCATCGGCTTCATCGAGAGCCTGCACCTGCCGTCGGTGGTCTCCACCCTCCAGGGTTTCATGATGTCCCTTGTATCGAAATCGAAGCGGACGGCTGAAAGGGGGGACAGCCTCCCGTCCACCCAGATGCAGTTCTCGTTGTGCATCTCGTCGTCCACGGTCGTCATGTTCTGCACCAGATTGACGGAAATCAGGCGGCCCCTTTTGTCGTATCCCGCGCAGGCGCCCCACCGCCACCAGGTATTGAAGGGATAGTAGGTCTTCTGTATATCAATTAAGGTGATATCCCTCTTTTCATCCAGGATGATGCGCCTGTCGCCGTAGGTTATCTCCCCCCGCACCGGAACCGGCGCCTTATGCGTGTACATGGGGCGGTTTTCGCCTATGGGGACCACCGAGACGAGGGGCTGAATCCTGTTCAGGTCTTCAAGCATCTCGATATCGGCGCGTATTCCGGGCTTCTTCCTCGTCCCCTTTATATCTATCCGCGCCAGGTGCCTCCCTTCGGAGAGGCGGTTGTCGAATTCCATGCGGTAGTTGCGGGCATGGAAGCGGCAGTCGCCGTTGAAGAGATCCCATGAGAGGCGGGCGGCCCTCCAGGGGACGTTCCGGTGATGCTCGGTGAAGCTACCGGTATTCCTGTCCATGAAGTAGCAGAAGGAGACGCTCATGTACTTGGCGTCGATAAAGAAGAAGGTGAGGATGAAATCGCCCCCGATGAGCGCGTAGTGCTGCCACTCCTTGAGCCTGAAATTGTTCAGCGCCTTCGGGAGGCCGGGGAGCCTGATGTCCAGGAGGTTCAGATCGCGAATGGGCGTCCTGAAGAATCCCCATTCGACGACCCTGCCATTTTCGATGAGCCGAGGCGGGGTCTCTTTGAGCTCTGTCATGATGGCAACTCCTTTATCCATTAAGGAAACTTAAAATAGCATATACGGTATACATGAATGTCCTGAAATATCAAGAAAAAGACGGACGGGTTAATCCGTTTATTGTACATATAATTATTATGAGCCGAAAAAGTGTGCTTGATTTTTTAACTTATATCTGTAATTCATTTAATAGATTTTTAGTATCAGGGAAATATATATGCAAAACATAGATCGTGAAAAAATTCTGCAAAAACTCAGTGCCGTGAAACCCGATCTTGAGAAGCGCTATGGGTTGACCAGAATAGGCATCTTCGGTTCGGTGGCACGTAATGAGGCAAAACAGTACAGTGATATCGATGTAGTTGTTGAAATGCAGCCCGATCTGTTAAAGCGTGTTTCACTGAAGGATGAACTTGAAGAGTTATTCGGCATAGAAGTCGATGTTGTCCGCTACCGGCACGGTATGAACGTTTTCCTGAAAAACCGAATCGACAGCGAGGCGATATATGTATGATAAATCCCTGGTTCTTGAGCTTCTCAACCAGGTAGATGAAGCCATCAGAAGAATCGAGCGCCGATTTTCAGGAATTTCCTCACCTGATGAATTTCTTATAGACGATGAAGGACTTGATCGGCTTGACGCAATAGCCATGATGTTAATTGCTATCGGAGAAAATATAAAGAGGATCGATAAAATCACCGAAGGAAATTTTCTTAAACGACATCCACAAATTCAATGGCCAGGTGTGAAGGGTGTTCGGGATTTGCTAGCACATGAATATTTCAACATTGACTCTGAAGAAATATACAACATCTGTGCAAAGGATTTAATGCCATTGAAACAGGTGCTGAAAAAAATGCGGGATGAGATTCAGTAACAGCAAATCTTTTACTCCAACTCCCCTCACTTACTCAACCGTGAAGCGAAAAAAGTGTGCTTGATTTTTTTACCTTTAATCTGTAATTTATTTACAGATATAAAATACAGAGAGAAACCAGCGGGATATCAGATTGTGAAATCGAAATACGCACTGAATATATTTTCTGCATCTTTAAAGAGTCATATAAGAGGCAGGCGCTTCGTCGCTGCGCTCCTCGGACTTCGCGCCCAAGGGAGGAAGACGGGCGATCCGGCAAACCGCCTTCGGCGGCTTCACATACGCCGGGAACGTCAGGTTCAATTGCAGCAAATTCTATCCACACCTCCAAAAAATAAATTAATAAAACCACTTGACTTTTTATAAATATGTATATTATGTATATATACACATGAAAGAGTTGGATTTTTCGAATATTACAGGCTTTGAGTGGAATAAGGGGAATCTCAATAAAAATTGGGATAAACATTTTGTTGCATCAGGTGAATGCGAGGAGGTTTTTTTTAATGAACCTTTTTTCACTTATTTTGATGAAATTCACTCAATTTCAGAAAACAGGTATTACGTTTTAGGTGAAACAAATGGAAAACGTCCTTTATTTATCGTTTTTACCATTCGAAAAAACCTGATTCGCGTTATATCGGCTCGTGATATGACCAAAAATGAAAGGAACACATATGAAAACCTTAAAAAAGAAACCAAACTTTAAAAATGAAAATGAAGAGATGGATTTCTGGGATCGAAATGATTCAACAGATTATATTGACTATTCCAAATCAAAAAAACTTAATTTTTCAAATTTAAAACCATCGACGAAAAGCATATCAATTCGTTTGCCTGTATCTCTATTACAAAGATTAAAAATAATAGCCAATAAAAAAGACATACCGTATCAATCATTGATAAAGGTATACTTATCTGAAAAAATACGAGATGATTTATTGCATTAAGATTTGCGGCAACATCAGCGAACAGCCAGGTATGAGAAATACGCCTGAAAAACAGCGCACAATAGAGGGCGGGCAGCCAGTTAGGTCGATGATGCAATCCCTTTAATCCGTCACGGTTAGTGACCCACCCCCGTCAATTTTAGTGACCCGCTCCGGCAACGACAGCGTGCCGCATTATTGCAAAACTGTTCAGGAAATGCAAGGAGTGCGGACACTATCAGGATAAGGATGATTTTAATGCCCTTCGACAAGCTCAGGGCAAGCGTAGTCGAGGTGCTCAGTGAGCAGCTACGGTGAGAACCTC
>Ga0180433_10001332_pt1 | contig 41363 bp, 44 predicted proteins | sample SS_ome_8_FD_132980 | JGI IMG/M metagenome (GOLD analysis project Ga0180433, IMG submission 132980) | Hypersaline lake sediment archaeal communities from the Salton Sea, California, USA - SS_1_D_1 metaG | ecosystem: Environmental > Aquatic > Non-marine Saline and Alkaline > Hypersaline >...
GATATCAAGTATCGCATTTTTATCGGCCGGTAAATTGATACCGCTCGGCTGCTTTTTCAAGCGCCGGCCGTCAATCGCAATGATATAATCTTTCTCGATGAAACATCCAGCAAGGGTATATTTACTGGTCTCGCTGGCTGCTGCAATTTCAATCGGCTCGGCCCAGTCGTCAAAAGTAATATCTGTCCATTTGCGGCCGGAAGGCTTGATATCTACTTCCGGGTAATCAGCGAGGGGTAGAATAGCATTATCGGACGGCTTGACTCCGTTCTCAAGGAAATTGATAATATCCCGCACCTCATAGCAGCCGTCCTTAAGCGGGTAGAGCTGTTCGTTATCCCATAAGGCGCTGGTATCATTGTCAGTAGCATAAGCTATGCTATTGACCATTGCAATCCTAGACAGGATGTGGAAGTTGGTCTTGGTCTTGGTAATCTTTTCTAAAAGTTTTAACTCGCGTGGTATTGCCATTGTGGGCCTCCGTTTTGATTTTTTTCGGTGTCACTTTTCAAATGCACACGGCCATTTTTTCGCTGGTATTGTCTCGCGCGCGGGACCTGGGGGTTGTTGACAGTTTATCCGGGAAGTAACCTATCGAGAAAAAAGGGTGAAAAGTGTTCCAAAATCGGCAACTTTTGCCGATATCGGGACAATAGTGCGCAAAAATCGGCAACATCCCGAGGCCGCCCCCCCCCTCTTCCGCCCCAGGCCGCCGCCCGCCCTTATATAATATGCTCACCCGCACCCAAACGCCGAGGGTCCGTAAAACCGGTAAGATAAGAAAAGAAATCTCTATGGTAACGTGGTCAGTTGGTAAGAGCAAATACAAAAAAACGTATTATGATTATATATATACCCAGTAGTAAAGCTTGGACTTTTAAAAATATTTATACTTTCTTCTATATATATGTCTTTAGAAAAAAAAGAGTAAAATACCTACTGATACCCCTATGGTCAGAATAGAGATTTTTTGTTTTTACGATTTTGCTACCAAAATGTATCATTTTGTATATAGTTATAACACCCCAGGGTCCCACAAAAAAAAGTGACTTCTACTATATATATATCGAAAAACGGATTTTTTTTAACACTAGGGACCCTTGATGTTAAGATTTACCGGTTTCTTTAACTTTACACCCGCCGGCTGGCCCGCTTTTTTTATTTTTACATTAACAAGGAAAGGGGCGAAACACCATAATCCGGTATTATGTTAACTTGCGGTTTCTGTATTGACTTCCCCGGATAAAAACCGTATAATTATGTCAGTTCATTATGAGACCTGGTTCAAGTTTAGATACCCACCTTTCTGCTGAGGTTGACGCCCAGCAAAAAATCATTAAGTTTGAGATAGGTGGGCCGGCCACTTATTTGTTTGTCGGGGTTCTAGCTGCTTTGATTTTTATTGCTCTCGGCCACCGGATACCGGGTCTCCGGCTATTTCACCCAAAAACAAAGAGGAGGCAAAAAAATGCCCGAAGGAATTAAGGTTGAGTTTACTTTATCGCCGGACGACATCCGGCAGCAGGCCCAGAAGCGGGATGATTATTTAAGGAAGTTCACGAAGTCGGAAGCTGCGAAGAGCGAGGACATTATGAGCTCGAAGCGGGCTAACCGTTCTTATCCGTACACCCCCACTGACCAGACTGGTGGAAAACTGGTCCCTCATTACCAGACCATTTTAAAGGCCCTCAAGGGGTTTACCCCCAAAGAGATAAAGGGCTCGTATGGCAAGACCGGGTTCCAGCTCGCTTATGACGCCATCCAGGCCAACAAGAGGATGGCCCTTTCGGATAAAAAGGCCCTGGACAAGCTCTTTGCTTTAGAGGACCAGGTGATAATGCAGGCTAAGAAGGCCGGCCACAAGGTCAAGCAGGACGAGAGGTGGGCGGCGAGGATTGAAAAGATGAGCCCGCGTGAGAGGCAAAAGCTTTTTATGGACCTTAAAGGGAAGGAGCGGCGGCGCCAGCCTAAGCCGTCAGTGCGCTCCGGCGTTAAAGAGGACAAGGACGCCCTGGGCCGTGCTGTTTCCTCTATAAAGACACCAGCACCAATCAGCTAATTCTTTCGCTTCATAGAAGCGAAAAATAAATAATGAGGACGTATTATGACCACCAGACGCAATTTCTTAAGGGGCCTGGCCTCTTTACCTGTTTTTGGTTTTATCGGCTGCAAGACCAAAAAAAAAGTACCGGCCCAGGACGCCCCACTTGATGAATGGCGTGGAGCTCAGGTCTGCCCCGCCAAAGGGCGACTACTGCCCCGGCCCCGCGTTCGCCATCTTTACAATGGCAATATTCTCGATTATCTGGATATTAGTCCTGCCACTTTACATTGTCAGCAAACTCGTGGAGAGCTTCAAAAGCGGAACTGGATAAGACGATTTAATCACGTTTATTTCCCAGGCGCGGACCGGGACGGCACATACCGGATGATAGAGATAGCCCGCAACAGTAAGCCCCTGGGGCAAAGCGGCCCCTGGCAGTCTCTTGATTTTTCCCAAAAAATTAATTACCGTAAGCCCGGCGATGAGCCTGAGTTTTTAAAGATTATTAAAAAAAGCAAACCGATTAAGCCCCCGCTGCCTATGCCTGATTGGTGGGACGCTAACCCAGACTTTTGTACGGAGCTCTCAGAGTGAGCAAGCCTAAGTGGTTCATCCCGCACGAGCTTTATCCCCCGCACCCCTGCCCTAAAATGCGGTCCTGGAAGGATGAGCGAGAGGTGCTAGAGAAGATGGGAGAGGACCGCCAGCGGGATTATCTAAACCGGCGAGTTATTGCCGATAGGGTTCATCGCCGGGTTTTATTACCCCGCCTTATTAATTTACCAGTGGAGCCAGTATGAGCACAAAAAAATATATCCGGCGGCCGGCCGTTTACGAGGCCATCCAGTACACCGCAGAGAACATCCCCCAGGTCGAGCTCTTCATCTCTGATGAGATACCGGCTGAGGTTGAGGTCGGGTCCTATTTCGTCAAGGACGAGATGGGCAATCTCTCGACAATGACTGAGAGCGAGTTTAAGGACGCCTTCTCTGAGGTTGACGCCTGCACCAAATGTGAGCTCTCTGCCGGGCCGCCGAACCGGCAAAAATATATCACCGCCTGTTCTAATTTCGAGGAAGAGTAAATGTCTGAGGATTTAGAGAAAAGTCTACGTCGGGTTCCTTCCCCCAACAAGCTTGACAGTTTCCAGCCGGACTACGTGCCGTCCGTTGAGAATTACAGCACCCCACCGCGCCGGGATAAGCTGCGCCCGGATACGCGCCAGCGATACCTTAAGATTTATAAGGCGTATATTGAAAAGCACCTCACATATGACCAGCTCGCCAAAAAGTTTAAGTGCAATATATGTACTGCAAAAAACGCGGTTAAGTGGGCGACCTTTTACCACCAGGTTTCTTTTAAGCCTAAGCACATCCAGCAGCAGCTTCACGATAAAATGGCTGTCCAGCTCCAACGGCTTGAAGAGATGTTTTCTCGGGGAAGAGATACAGGGCGCCTGGATAAGAACGGCGAGCCAATTTATAAGCCGCTTAATATCAGGGAAGGTTTATCTGTTGTAGCTGAGATACGCCGCTGCATTAAGCTCGTGGCCCAGGGCCAGGGCGCTTTAACTAAACCCAACGGCCCCGCGCCCGGCCAGGGTGAGCAAAAAATCAATATTATTTTGCCCAACACCAACGCCGGCCAGGGCGTTCAGAACGCAGTTACGGTAGAGGCCGTTAATGACGACCCCCCAGATAACAGCTGACCTTTCTTACTACCGGCCAATAAACCGCCGTCAGGCAGAGTTTCACGCCAGCAGGGCAAAGCATAAACTTCTTATCGGCGGTTACGGCGCCGGCAAAACCTACCCTACGATACACGCGGTCCTTGAGCACTGTCTGAGGAACCCCGGCCATATGTTCCTGGCGACAAGGAACACGTGGGATACGCTTGAGGATGAGCTACAGCAGGATTACCTTAAAATCTGTAAGAAGGCGGGCCTGCTTAAAAAGTATTACCAGGAGCGGGGGAAGAACGCCATTGTCCTGATAAATGATTGCACCATTATTTTTAGGCCGCTTTCCCTTAAGCGGGCTAAACTAAAGGGCCTGCACATCTGCGGGTTCCACGTGGACGACCCGGACGTCACAAAATACGCGGATACAATCTCTTTTCTCTGGTCCCGGATGAGGAACCCCCCGGATGTCAAGGCTCATTCTTTCCATTCGTGGATTACTGCGAACTGGGAGGGCAGGAATTGGCTATGGCGGGTGTTTATGCGCGACCGCCCGGAGGGAGGGGACGGTGACGATATCATTGTTCGCGGCGGCAAAGAGATGGCGAGCGGGTTGGCTTACTGGATATGTCCTACTGATGATAACCCGGAGCTGCCGGACGGCTTTATTGAGGATATGGCCGCTATTCATTCGGAAGCCTGGATGGATAGGTACGTGTATTGCACCGATTTAAGTGCAAATATCGGCCTGGTGTTCCATAATTTTAACCCAGAGGTCCACCATAAATCGGCAGAAGAGGTCTTAAAACTGCCCAATTTAATCAAAATACTTACGATTGACCTGGGGATTACCCATAAAACAGCGATATATTCTATGGCTACGGACGGCACAAACATCTACACGTACCGTGAGATGTTCAAAAAAGGGCTCCTGACTGGTGATGTTGGCCTTCTTATCCAGCGAGAGCTTAAAAGGGATGTCTATTATAAAAACATTATTGACCCGGCCAGCGCAAAAAAGGACCAAACATCCGGGGTGCGCCCGCGAGAGATACTACGCAAGGATTATGGGGTGCATACTACGCCGGCGAACAACGCGGTTGTTCCTGGTATCCAGATAATAAACGACCTTCTTAAGCCTGCATTGGGACCGCCGCGCTTGTTTGTGGATATCCACGAGTGTCCGAACCTCTATAATCAGGTACAGACTTACCGGTGGCAGGAGCCCCCGGATATGGACACGGATGAGATGGAATACAAGGAAGAGCCTGTCAAGAGGGACGATGATGGCGTTGATAGCTGGAGATATGGCGTAGTTTTTTTAAAAAAAATGCTGCGCCAGCCTGTTGGATTTAAGACAATTAAGGCTACACAGTCGTCAATCCAGAAGGAATTACGGTATAAAAAGCTGCCTTTTTACAAAAAATATAGCAATGTGGGCAAAAATTACGACCTTATTCAAACATACAAATCTCTCGGATTTTCCCCAAAAAAAATCAAACGCTTGATTTCTGCGATAAAATAGAATATAATCCTCTTTATAAGTGCCGATATTGGAACACTTTTTGCTGATATCGGAACACTTTCAGGGGATATTTTGGCCGAAATTGAGCAAACTATAGACGAGCAAGACCTCATTAATCCTGAGCAGGACGCCCCGCTTGAGGAGGCGAGTAATAATCTCCTCGACACTCTCCCCGAAGAAAAAATTGACGAACTCTCTTCTTTTCTTACAAATCGTTTTGACGTTTTAAAACGCGCCCGGCAGACCATCGACACAGAGGTCGCCAAAGAGCAGGAAAAATATCACGGTAAAGACGATGATATTGATGAGAAAGCAGAGTATGAAAGCAAGATAAAAGAAAATTATCTCTGGGACCTTATTCAGACGATGATAGGGCGCCTCATTCAGACCCTTTTCCCCGAACAAAATTACCTGAAGATTTACACCGAGCAGCACAAGTACAAGGATATAGAAAAAACCTTGACGAAGTGGGTGCAGGAAGAGCTTGACCGGCTTAAACTGCGGGCCAGGTCCAGGGATTTTCTGGAAGAGGCGCTGACTGGCCGCCTGGCGTGGCTGCATTTACGTCCGGTTCCGACAATCCGGCGGGACGCCGATGGAGGACCGGTAGAGGGACATCGGGTTGAGTTTGACATTTTCACATTTTTCGATGTCTGGTTTGATACCACCGCCTCTCAGCCGGAGAACAGCGATTATTTTGTAAAGAAAACTAAGAAGCTTTATGAGCTTTATGAGAACAAAGAGATTTATCGTAACCTGGACCAGATTGAGGCATCTACCGGCGGCGATGATGATGACGCTAAAATCCGAGACATCTACGAAGCAAAGCATAGCTCTCTTTCTGAGGACAATACTACCCCCACTGAACCGGAGAAATCTCAGGGCGTAGCTGCTACGGACGAGGTTGAGCTGCTTGAATATTATGGCGTGGTTGATTTTTCCGATGGCCAGCCTGGCGACCCCGACTGGGAGCCTGATATACAGGAAGTAATTTGCACCCTGGCCAATCGGCGGACTCTTATTCGCGCCGAGATTAATACGCTGCCCACTAAACGCAAGCGCCTGATGTTCCCTATCCGGCCGCTGCGTCAATCCAAGTCTTTACTCGGAAAGAGTGTCCCGCAGCTGATGGGCGATAAGGCCCGCGACTTAAATGAAATGTTGTCTCTCCAGATGGACAATTTCAAAATGCTAATTAAGCTCCTGTTTACCTACAATAAGAACGCAGACATCGACCTCGGAGAGCTTTTTGCCGGTGACGGCAATGCTATCGGCTGGGACGAAACTCCCAATGATGTCCTGCCAATGAAAATCAACAATGTTCTTAATGAAGCAGAGCTGATGATACAGAGAAAAATGGCGTCAATGCAGGGAACGGCCGGGACCCCCGACATTCTTATGGGGCAATCTGGTGGCCGAGGCGCCCCTGAGACAGCCGCCGGTATTAACACTGGGCAGGAGAACGCTCTTTTTAGATTTAATCTGTTGGCGCTTAATGTCGCTGACGACCTTATTGAGTTTGTCAAATATGTAATTATTATCCTGGTCCAGAACAATCCAGGCGCAGTTTTTAATCGCCATCCTGCTCTTAATGACTTTCTCAATTTACCCGCCGAAGAGCTTGAGCTTGATTACGTTGTAGACATCGGCCTCAAAGACCTGTCTACCAGGCGTGAAGTCGAGCGGGCGCAATGGGCAAATATGGCCGGTATTCTCGGTCCTATGCTACAGCAGGCCGGCGGCAATATGACCCTTTTTGTTAAGCGGATACTTGAGGTTTTTGGGGTTCCTGACCTTGACCGCTTAATGTCGCCTGAGAACCCGATGGATTTTGTTAATAAGCTGATGGCAAACCCGCAGCTTTTACAGCAAGTTATGACCATTGTTAATCAGGTTCAGGCTGAGGCGGCCGGCGGCCAGCAAAATGTTGGCTCTACCCCTGGCGTTCCGACCCCGGCCAGTGTTGCAAAAACTCAGGAGCAAGTGCTGTGAAAGACAAGATAATCACTGACCCTCCTGAGAAGCTCACCGATGAGCAGATTGCGGTGATGTATGATGAGCTTTTCCAGCTTGATGGCTGGAAGCATTTTTGTGAAAATATTGTCCGGCTTGCGGAAAAATGTAATACCCTTAAAGACATTACACCAGAGGTCTTAAATAACCCGGTTTCATTGGCCGCTGAAATACGCGCCCGCAAAGCAAAGCATGACGCTTATATGGGACTTATTAATCAAGCAAAAATCAACGCTAAGAAGATTTCAAAGACGTTGGAAAAAATAAAAGATAAAAAACATACCGAGGAGGTCTAAAATGCCCGAAGGAATAGGTTATACAGATGAAGAAATTGCAGCCGGTGGCGCACCTATTGATGAGTTAGGTGTTGTCGAAGAAGCGCCTATTGGTGCTGAGATACCTGTTGAAGCGGAGGTCGAGGTCCCTGTTGGGGAAATCCCCGAAGAAAATCTCACCGAAATTGAGCCTGAGACCGGAGCTACTTCCGGCGTTCCAATGACGGCAGAGGACATTCCCGAACTGGCCGACCTGGAGATAGGCGACAGTATTACTTTTCAGATTGACGACCGCGCAGAGGACGGCACTTACCTGTTGTCTGTTGCCCAAGAGGTTCCTCCCCCGGTAGAGCCGGCCCCGGCCACTCCCCTCGGCCCGGAAGAGCAAGCTATCGCGCAGTCATTAATTTAATTTAAAGAGGACACAATTATGCCAAAGACCAATTTTGATGATGATTACCTGGACGACAACTTTAATGATGAGACAGGTGTTTATGATGAAATGTTAAATCCCGGCGCCTCAGCCGCAACGGAGGAGCCTTCTAAGAAAGGAGGCGAGCCCCAGGCTAAGAAGGGAGAGATTGATTTAGCAAAAGAACTTGAACACGTGAAAAATCAGAACAAGAACAATCAGGAGTTGATACGTCAGATGGCCGAGGAGAATAAGGGCTTAAAACAAAACTTCCAGAAAATCGGTGAAGTTTTTAATCCCAACTCTAAGGACGTTGACCCGGAAGAAAAACGGCAGCAACTTGAGGCTCTGTTTGATACGGACCCTACTGGCTTTGTTGAACAGGTTGTCAATAACGCTATCACTGGCGTTGAGAGTAAGCGGCATACAGAGCGGATTGAGGAACAAGCGCAATCTGCTATGGAGCAAATTAATATGGAGTACGATGTGGACTGGAAAAAAAACGGAGCTTCGGACAAGGTAAAGAATGTCCTTGACAATCTTACCCCGGAGTTTAAACACAAAGACCCCAAAGGCGCTCTCGAAACTGCAATTAAAATTGCTGGTGTAGGTAAAAAAAAGGCACGGCGCTTGCCTTATTATGAAACATCTTTATCGCCCGCCGAGCAGGCAAAGCGGCAGAAAACCGAAGCTCAGGCGTGGAAGGATAAGTTTATGGCGCCCAAAAAAGAAACTACTGTCTTAGACAAGTTTTTTGACAACTTTGCCAAATCTTAACTAAAATAAAAAAAGGAGTAAACTATGGGTTTACAAGGCGTAATAGGAGAATATACCTCCGGTTCACAGATTTTACCTTCAGGACGAATGAGGGTTCAGATTGACGATGTTATTGATTATCTCAATGTAGACAAGACGCTGCTGCTGCGTTTCTTGTCCAAACTGAAAAAGAAAGCGGTTGGTCGGATGGAGCACCAGTGGTGGACCCAAGAGCGCAAGGCTGACACCGTTGCCGCTACCGACTCCTCTTTTGCCGGTGCTGCTACCGGTACTCTTACCCTGGGCGCGTCCGATATGTGGCGAATGGCTGAGGGTGACATTTTTATGATACCGGCAGACAGTATCACGCAGATGTTTTATGTGACGGCTGCCCCCCAGGGTGGAACGACCGTCCAGTGCGCAACTGTTGATGGGGCAACTCCAACTTTTAATGGTGCTAAAACTATCTTCCTGGTATCAACTTCTTTCGAGAGTGGCACAAACCGGGGGATTATAAAGTCCGAGCAGCCTACCCTGCACTCCAACTATGTGCAAATTGTTCAGACCCCGATGGGAATGACGACTACTGCCAAGCACCTCAACTATCGCGGTGTCTCTGAGTGGGACAAGCAGAAGTTTGAGCGCGGCGTAGACCACGCTTTTGGAATGGAGAAAAACCTTTTCTTTGGTCTTAAAGCTCGCCAGGCCCAGGGCCTTGTTCACGGCTCTTCTACCATTGGTCTTAATACTTATGAGCAATGGTTTATGGGTGGAATGACTGACCCTGCTATCGGCGCTTATTACAGCACGGATATCGCTGGTAATTTAACGGAATCTGCTTTTGGGACCTGGGCTATCCAAGTCACCAGGTATGCCAAGCGGCCTGTTGTTTTTTCCGGCGCTACCATATTTGAAGGTCTTACCGAATGGGCTCAGAGCTATCTTCAAATGACCAGGAATGAGAGTACCCTGGGTATGTCCATTGGTAAATACCTTACTCCTTACGGAGACCTTCTCCCCATCGCTCCCCACCGGGAGCTGCTGACCGGCACTACCCTGGGCGGGATGGCCTTCTCCGTTGACCTGTCCGATGTCGAGTACAGGTTCCTCCAGGGCCTCGACACCCACGTTGAGGTTGGTATTCAAACCCCTGGCCTTAAGCAAGAGGTCGATGAAATCCGTAGCTGGATGTCACTGAAAATTGGTAATCGCAAGCGTCACGGTATCCTGGAAGGTGTTACTGGCATAGCCTAATTCGTTAGGTTTATAAATATGTCCTCGTGGGGTGGTAGCTGGTCACTGCCACCCCATTATATATATTAAACAGGAGCATTTATGGCTGAAAAAAAAGAAGAAAAAAAAGGAACCCCAAAGGCTCGCGCCCTTCCTAAAGGCGAGATTGACCCTGCCATCCAGGAAGCTGCGAAGAGCGAGGCTGTTCAGGCGGCAATAGCAAAACGAAATAAAGAACTTGAGGTCGCTCAGGAAGAGGCTAAAAAGGCCGAAATTGAAGCTGCCAAGAAAGCAAAGAAAACCGCCGAAGAAGAGGCTTCTGCCGAAAAAAAACGTGAAGAGGCTATGCTTAAGGAGTCTGCTGCCATTGCCGCCCAGCACGAGAAACAGGCCGGGAAGCGCATTTTTCTTTCTAAACGCCCAGGTCTTTGCCTTACGATACAGTGCAAAGATAAAAAATGGGACGAACACCTTAAGAAATATAAAACAGTCCAGGGTAAAGAAATTCAATTTGAAGCCGGGCGTTATGTTACCAGCGACAAAGCCGAAATTGCTTTTCTCGAAAATTATATGCAGAAAAAGCCCGGACACGTTCTTTACCTCGCTGACCATATTATGGTAATGCAGCGGGCGATTGAAAAAGTTAAACAGGAAGAGCTGGCCCTGGCCGGCGTAACCGAAGCCATCGGAAAGCAAGGAACTGTATCCGGCGGTTAAGAAATGTTATTTCGTAATTTAGTACAGGCCGTACGTCTTTATGTGCGGGTGGAGGGTGTTGATGTTGATGAAAGGATAAAGACTTTCATTAATGACGCCTGCCTGGAGTTTGCCAGGCTGTTTGAATGGAGAAGCCTTCTCCATTCAGACACTCTCACCACGGACGATAGCGGCTCTTACTCAATTAGTGACCTCACTTCTGCTCCAGTAGCAAATGCTATATCTCTAGGTATTGCAGGCCAGACCCCCCTGGAAAAATGGACCTATCAGGAATGGGTTAAGGCGGCAGCGAAAACGTCTGCCTGGGCAATGTTAAATGGAAAAATATATGTCGAAGGAACTGGCTCTGATTATATCTTTTTATATACAAGCTGCGGTTCTCCTTATCCCCTTAGTGATGGGAGTGACCAAAACGCGGTAACTGAGTATTACAGCGACATTATTATCCAAATGGCGATTTTAAGATACGTCACTTTCTTAGGTGACGATGAGAGCTCTAAGATTGAATACGCCAGGTTGCAGCAATTACTTAAAGCAGCGAAAATGCTTGAAGCAAGGGAGGACAAAAGTGGACGCTCGTTCCGCATTGGAACCCAAAATAGATGACGCTGCAATCCGTATTCACATTTATTCGTGGCATATTTGCAAGTGAAGGTGAGGAGGCCAGAGTTAGAGATGGCTTTCTTACGGTCGCGCACAATATAGATATATCCAAAACAGGTCGTATGAAGCGCCGCCGGGGGTATGGCGCCTGGGATGACCTTCAAAATAACAATTCCATTCCAGCCTCATTCCAATCTCTTTCCATTCCAGAGGTTGCCAATTTTTTTGGTTTTGAAAAAAAGATACAAAAGATTGATAGCTTTACGGATGTTGATGGAAACCGTTACATAATCGTTATATGTGATGGGAAGGCTTATATCGAGATAAAAAATGCAGAAGGAAAAAGGGAATGGCAATGCCTTAATCCCTCTGGCGATATTGATTTAAAAGAGAAAGTCCAACCTATTGATGTTGCCAAACTTTTTGGCTCTGTTTTTTTAAACGATTATTCCAATAACGTTTATGTCTATAATACGTTAGAGAATATCACTGGCGAGGGTGATTTAATTTCCACAAAACTGGCTTACTTTTCAGGCGCACGGATATGGCTGCGTAATTATGATTATTCTGCTGACCTAACAAGCTTTATTTGGATTGACAGTGATGCCTCAGAAGATTGGATTGCTGTGTCCGGTGACTATCGTTTTCTTTTTGAAGTTGGCGATATTATCACCGTTCAGAGTAATGGCGCGTCCAATGTTAATGACGGAGATTACGTTGTAGAGGACCTGACATTAGCCAGTGGCAATACGCGGGTATGGTTTGAAGGAAATCCAATAACATCTGATAACGCTGGGAATAATGTTTCAGAGATTATTTTTAACCGCCGCATTTCTCTTGACGGCGACACTTACCCGCAGACTTATAATAAAGAAGGCGCCCCTATTTATGACAGTCTGGTAGACATCGGCCTTATCGGGGGAACCGGTCCTTTAGCTGACGCTACTGAACTTAATCTTAGTTATTCGCGCCGGACCGGTAATGCTTCCCAGGGGTTTAGATATTTTGTTTTATCTAATGGTCAAAATGAGGCTGGTCTTAATAAATGCTTTATTATTGAGCTTAATGACCGGCTTATTGCTCAGCAATATAAAGAGCTTGTTATGGACGCCAGTGGCCGGGTACACAATTTTGATATTTATGACGGATATATTTTTATCTGTTGCAGCGAAGGCAAGATTTATCGGTTAGACCCCGATAACAATATGACAGATAGTGGGTGGAGCACCAATGATGTGGCAGCTCTTGAGGCTCCCACCGATGAGGCTGGCGACAAGCTTTATTCTGTAATTGCAAATGATTATGGGATATGGACTTATACTAAAAAGCTTCCGGTAAAAACAGACTGGTATCAGCCAATACCTGGCTCTTGCTCTTTTGGTTTTAGTCATACCCTTGCAGATGTCGTGGATGGCGTTGGGGGTATAGACCCGCCGTTAGTTGACGAAGAGAATGTGACGGTTTTGGGCGTTTCTCCGCGTAATGATTTATTTTGGGCGCAGAATATGATTGTGCCTGGACAAAAAGCATTGTGGCAAAATACTTTGTGGGGTGCAGAAGAATATGAATATGAGGACGATGAGGCAGCTCATCTTTTTGTCTATGGAATGACACCTCAGCCCCTATCTGGCCGTGGGGAGCTCTGTATCCCTAATTTTTTATCTGAGATTGTTGATAGCTTATTTGAGGGCGGCAATTCTAAGCACGGATGGAAGGACGGTGCTTTAAACGAGTGGGTCCCCAATGAAAAAGAGGCATATCTTATTTCGCACCATATGGACGGCGGCATAGAAGAGACCGTTGATTTTGAGGATGGGGACGGTATTACTCACAGTGGGCGCCGGCAAGACTTTGGCACTTTTTCTGGTAATTTATTGTCCCCGCAGGACAATATTTTTCTCCAGGTTCCTCGACCGTTTCTTTATAAATATAATACTGACTGGGTAGCCAACAGTAATGTAGTTAATTTGAAGGTTTACACTAAGAACGACCAGGACCTCGATGTAACTTTTAATAATACTATGCTCCTTGAGGGGAATAGCAATTATAATTCAAACTATTTTACAAGTATGACCGTTTCTAAGTACGCCTGTCTTGTCTGTATAGAACATTCTGGCGTAGCAGAAGGTTATTTAAAGTCTTTTGACAATATTGCCCCGCTTGATACCGGGGCAGACCTGGTTAACTGGCGTTGGGTATTGCCTATTTGCGAGCTTAATCAGATACGTAAAATGCACCCGCTTCAAAAAAAGGACAACAAGGTTGTTTTTGGCGCGTCAATGATTGGCGATATAAGCGTTGGCTATGAGGACCGTGGCTGTGTTGCTTATTTTGACCTTGACAATTATGACCTGGTGTATGATTACGGTAGCAATGTTGAGAGTAAGCTTTTTATTCCAGGCCCGGATGTTTGGCTTAATAGGCCCGCTTCTGCCAGGTTTAATGGAACATACGAGCTGGGCTTTTCTGATGATTTTGTCTATGCTCCTTCTCAAAGTATTTTTAGTTCCGAAGATTTTTGGTATTTTCATACTATTTTTTCAAGCATTACCCCCTTAACTTTAAAACAGGCTATTGACACTGGCGATGAAGAGGTGCAAGACAAATTGAGGTTTTTGGGTACACCGGACCGGCCAGCTGCTCAGATAGCAAATGGTACAGGCGACTTAGTTGCTGATACCCAGCTGCGGTATTATACAGCTTTTCAAACCCTTGCCGGTAAGACAACACAGCTATCCATTGCTTCTGACGTTATTATCATTCCAAACGCTTTCCCTGTTCTTACCGTTCAATCCTGGAATGTAACCAATAATAGAGTTTCTACAGATGGCAATCATAATTTAGCGGTAGATGATAAGGTTGTTTTTGCCACTACCGGCGGTGATGATTTTCCCCCGGAGATAACGCCAGGTGTTATTTATTATGTTAATAATGTTGTGGATAGTAACACTATTAATCTTAAAGAAACATTAACAGGTTCCGTGCTTGTTATTACTGCTCAATATGGCGTAACAGGCCAAACAATTCAACAGGTTAATCAGGACGCTAAAGTAATTATTACCGGCCTGGACCTATTTAGCTCTTCCGATGTGCAAATATATAGTGATGACGCAATCTCTGAGATACACGTTTATCGTTCGCAAAAAGACAGGGCTGGCACGGTTTGGACACCTCCGACTAAAATAGGAACTCTCACAAAAGACGCAGCAGGCGATTGGGTTTCTGGCGTATTTCCACCTGAAACATTTGAGGATACTACCCAGGACCCAGCTTATGTTGGCTTTCCTACGCAGGACGTTTTAAAATATCCTGTTTATGATATCTTAGTTCATAAAAATCGGTTCATTTTGGTGGGCCGCGCAGACACAAATAATCCAAATGTTATTCAATACTCAAGTGTTAATTATCCAGAGGACCTTTCGGATGTTAATTTCCGCGATATTCAAGCAGCGGATGGTGATTTTTTAACGTCCGGTATATCCGTTGGTGATTTTCTTTATCTCTTTAAGCGCTCTCGCATTTATGCAATTTTGGGCGATGTCTATGACGGCCAGCTTTTAGATATTACCAGTCGGATAGGCGCACCTTTTAGAAATATGATTACCTCTTATGACAATCGGGTAGTTTATTTTATTAATGAGGATGGTGTTTTTGCGATTATAAATAATACGGTTCGCAATCTTTCGGCAGGGCGCCTGGATAATTTTTTTGACGCTGAGAGATATGACGCAATTAATTTTAATGCTTTAGAGAATAACGGTTTTACTTATGTTGACCTTAAGAAATCTGAAATACAGTGGTTTGTCCCCAGGAAGTTTGAAGGAAGGAACATTGAGGAAAATAATTGCGTAATTATCTATAACATTGAGTACGATTATTTCCGCATTTATCAATATAGCCACCCTATCTCCAGCAAGACCGATGCCTTTGACGTTATTACTGAGGACAAAATGACTCTGATGGCTACTAATACTGGCCAGGTATTTAAGGTTTCACTTGAAAAAAATGACGCTGGCAAAAGTATTAAGTGGATAATGCGTACTAAGGCTTTTAATGCCAACAGCAGCTTGATAAATAAACGTTATAAGATATTAAAGGTTTATGGGAACAATATCAATAATCTGCGGGCGACATATTGGTTAGACAAAATACGCTCTGCTGGCGGTGTAGAACAGGGCGCTAATGCTGGCGCCGGCGGGATTAGTGTTTTAATTACGAGCCACGGCATTGACCACGAAATTATTATCGAATTGTCTGGTGAGGACCGCAATGAGAGCCCAATGGAAATAAGTGAGATTTTAATTGGGTATGATACGCTGCGAGGTTCTATCCGATGAGGGATATTGTTTTAAAAAATAATTTGTCTCCCCTTGATATTCGTATCAATTTTGAAATAATCAGGAAGCGCCTTAATTTAATTTATTGGGACGACCTCCGGTTCCCTGTTTTTGGAAGAAAAATAAATACGGCCAGCGGACGGTTAGTCTGGAATTATACTGACCCCGGAATTAATTTTAATTATAACGCCAGGTATCCTGATGAGCAGCTTACTGTCATTGCTCAAATGCCACATTCCAAAAAAATGAACACCAGCATTAGGCCGCATGTTCATTGGAGGCAAGTCAAAGACGCAACCCCTAATGTACTGCTTCAATATCGTTGGTATAAGAATGGTGATGATATTGAAAACGTTGATTTTGTCAATTCGATTATTAAAGAAAATGCTTTTGAATATTCTTCTGGTGAAATAGCGCAGATTTCTACTTTTCCAGAGATATCTCCCCCTGTCGATGAAACAGTTTCCTCAATACTTGAGATAAAATTGTATCGGGACTTTGCTAATACTTCCGGGGAGTTTGTTGGAACTTGCCCTTATAATGTACCCTCAAATACCACCTGGATTTTAAAGGAAATTGATATACATTTCCAAGTTGACACGCCGGGTAGTTTACTGGAGTTTCACAAAGAAGGAAATTACTATGTCGAACGGTAAAACAATAAGCGATTTCCCTCAGCTGGGAGATAATGATTGTAAATCTCATAATTTATTATCAATTTCTTTTCATCAGAGGTGCAACGCAATGGAAAAAACTTTATATGACGATAAATATGGGCTTACAAGAATTATTCCAGTTGTTATTTCACAAAACAGGCTTATTCTCGGTATGTTTACAGCTCAATTTTTGACCGTTATTGGTGCGATAATTGGATATTTCGCCACTAAAGGAGGCGTTTAAATGTCAGAAAATATTTATACTCAACAGATTTATGATTATAAAATTGTCCCCGGCGAGACTAAATTAATAGCTTTAGAGCTCTTTGGCCCCAATGACTTATTAATAGACCTGTCGGTTTATAATATTTATTTTATCATTTTCGACCCGCAGACTAAGGATGTAATTCCGATGGCTGCCCCTGGGAGCACCCTTTATTCAATGCGGAACCGGACACCAGAGAACACAGATTACAGCGCTGATACTTATGAGGGGATTTATCGTTACGGCGATAGTGTGCGGACAGGTATGACGCCCCCTGATTATTTTGTGGATAATCTTAACGCGATTAATAAAATTATTGTCGAGCTTAAGCCGTCCTGGTCTGAGGTTTTTACCCAGGGAGTTATTTATCCTTGTCAATTACGCCTGGAAAGGGATGAGACCGGTGAGGTTTTTGTCCCAATTAAGGGCCATATTGTCTCATTGGAGGGCAAGGTCGAGTAATGGCAAGCAAGGTTATTCTTGATTTTAGACCGGTCTATTTTGCACCGTTCATTCTTATTTATGAGCCGATAATTACCTCCGGCCTCCAAGAAGAGGTTCCTTTTCAGGCTCCTCCTACACCTCCCACGCCGCCCCCAGCCTGGAGTGCTACCCCTTATCAGGCTGGTGATGATGGTAATTTAAACAATCCTGACGACCAGTATAACTCTGTAAATAATTTTGCTGCAATGCTTTCGAGGAATACAGCCGATGGCGCTGGTGAATATATTCTTCAAATGCGCCTGGGCAATTATGCCTGGGAATATAATAACGATACAGCGGCCAGCCATACTCGTCCTTTTAATGGGAAAAACCAAGGAACTGGATATGGTGCCTGTGCCTTAACTGTTTCTTTTTCTGCTGGAACACCTCAGAATTGGAATAATTTTCGTGGTATATATTTCCCTGGTGACGCCTGGAACCCTGACTATGTTGACGATAATATGTTTGGCGATAAGGCCGGCAATGGTCGTATGCAGCACCAGAAGGGTTTTAAAAAGTTTTATTTCCCTAAGACCGGCAACGGCACTAAGGATGGAGGGTGGATAGGATTTTTCTATCACGGTGAGGCTTTTAAAAATGCAGTTGGCGGTAGCATACAATCCCTGGAGATATCCCAGGGTCATTCTGTTTATACTTTCGGCAATGTCGGCACGGACGCGGAGCTTGTGGTCCGTTGGGATGGGATGGTAGGACCTAAAGGTCAGGGTCCCGGTGTTGAAAGTTGGGAAGAGTGTTCTGAGGATACAGAGTTTCTTCCTGTTGACCCAGTTGAGGTCGGCAAAAAAAGATTATGGATTGATTTTAATGACCTCGGAACACAGACCCTTGATGGGAGTGGTCGTATTTCAGGGATAAATGACAAGATTGGATATTTTACTCCTTTGGGTTTTGGCCAGGGTGATTCGGATAGGCGCCCTAAAAATGATGGAACGACTTACGATGGCCGCATTGGCGCTTATTTTACTGATGATAATGGCGAACAAGACAGGATGGCTACTAAACCAGAATTGCATATGTTTGACGAGAATGACACCTCAGTACATATTTTTGCCGTTGGGATTGCTTCGGATGGAAATGGGACGTTTATTTCTAAAGCAAATCCAGCTGCGGGCAAATCAATGTGGCGCTTCAAAAAAACTCTTTTTGGTATTTATTCTTCTAAAAGCAGCGCCCCGGATAGTGAAGAGGCTTACGCTTATGAGGCAACTAATGAAGCTGGCACCTCCGATGATGTACTTTCTCTTGTTGAAGGAATGTGGAGGCCAGCTGACAGTTATCACGCAATGTGGCGCGATGGTGTTGAGCAGATAAGGGCAACGACCCCCGCGTCCTCATACCAGAAAGTTGATTATTGGAATAAGATTGGCTGTACTGGTGAAGGGAAGAGCGGTTTTGATGGTGATATTTTAGATATAAAAATTTTTGCTAATCTTACCCACGCAGAAGTGTTGTGGGTCCGGCAAAATTATCAGAGCTTGTTCCCGACTGAGCTGCCCGATAAAGGCATTAATCTCAACCATGAAAGTGAAAGTTAATATAGGAGTTTACCAATGGAACCAGAAGTGACTAATGAGGCCGTAAAGTGGCTGCCCCTTGTCCTCGGTGTCCTGCTTGCGTTAAGCGAGCTCATCGGCGCGACTAAGTTAAAGTCAAACGGCGTTTTCCAGCTTTTCGTCAATGTTTTAAAGACGTTAGCTGGCAAACAGAAAAAGTAAAGGGGAGGGGGCTTAAGCCCCCGAACCTATTTTCAGGAGAAAAAAATGTATGCGGAAATGTTTTCTAAAATTGACGAGAGCATAAGAGGCTGGAGCAATTTAGCTGTCGGCGCCGTTCAAAATAAAAAGCAGCGGGAGCTTACCAGAGAGTTGACAGAGAAACAGCTAAGAGAAGGGCGCCGTCAGTTTGATGTCCAGGCAGCTGCCGCAGCTCAGACAGCCGAAGAGAGGCGCGAGATTTATAAGGACGCCAGATATTTAGACGCCCGCGACACTTTATATAATAAACAAAAACTTGCTCGCCAGGCCGAGATTGTCCGGTCAGGGATTAACACCTTGCAGAACATTTTCAAAACAAGAGAGGGCGAGGTTGCGCAGATTAAACAGGATTATGAAAATGCGCTCGCGGCAAGTGGTGGAGATTATACGGCAGAAGTTGAAGCAGCTGCGACAAAATACTCGCAGGCCGTAGGGCGCCTGGAAGCATTTAAAAATCAGTCCATCGGCCGCCTTAACGATATTGTCGCCAGCCAGGAAACAACTATTAAGCGTGTCACCCAGGACGCAATTAAGCAGGGTGCGCTGGAAATTAATGAAAAAATGCAGCAGGGGATAGACCAGCTGGACCTGGCAATGAAACAGATGAAAGAAAACGCTGGATATTCTAAACGGCTTTTAAGCCGTGAGATGTCTAAAGCAGATAAGGCTGTTGAGCAGGAATATAAACGCACCGAGAAAGAGCTTGCTGCTTTAAAGCGAGAGGCCCGCAATAATCGCCGGCAGCTCCAGGGCGCCGCCGCCCAGCGCGGTCTCGGTTTCTCTCAATTTGTTATGGCCGGTACTCAAAACATAAATGACCAGTTTAATAAAGCCAGGGTGAAAGCCAGGGAATTATCGAAATATCGCCTCGGTGAGCTTGATGATAGAAAACTGCGTATCTCTGACCAGATGTTAGGTATAGACCGGGAATGGTCCCAGGGTATGCAGAATATCGCAATGAAAGAGGCAGAGCTTACCAGAGGGGCAATGCTGGAAAGTCGTAGTTTACGGACCCGCCTGGCCGCTGCCCAGGCTGACAATCTAAATAAACTTGCTCAATTTGGATTTGGGCAGGAAGTGAACATCCATACTAATTTTGCAAATGCCCGCGAGCAGGCCGCTGCCCAGCAGACGGCAATGGAAGCTAAGGCTCTTGACCGCCGGCGCCAGGCCCAGCAGGCCGCTTTGGCCCGGTATGATATCCGGGGAATAAGACAGCGAGAGGGCCAGGACGCATTGGCCAGTGAGGTCTTACAGCTCGGCGTTGAAGCTGCCGCAGCTCCTACCGCTCAGGAATTACAGGAAGCTGAGCTTGCAAAAGAGACTGCTTATGACGAGTATTCTTTGGCGCGTCTTGCGAACAGCCAGGCAAAAGCCGCTCGTGCTGACAGTTTAACGCAACAGGTCTTACAGGCCGAAGGTAAAGCGCCTACGAAAATTACTGAGGCCGTTGGCGGTGCTGGAAAAGTTGCAGAGGCAGCTGCTTATTTACCAAAAGAGGCCGGGGAAAAAGCGGTTAATCAATATCTAGCTCAGACTAGCGAGCAGGAAAGGATTAATAAGGCTCTTGCCCCTTCTCAATTTGAAGCATTTAAAAAATGGAAAGGTGGGCTAGGCAGAGATGAGCTTAATTACTGGAAGAATACTGGTGATTATAGCCGGATGTATCAGGATGTAGAGGACCGCAGCCAGAGAAAAGCAGGCTTAAGATTTGGCCCCCGGACCGGCAGCTCTTCCAGGCGTATTATCCAGAAGAGGACGCCTTATACTCAACAAGAGCTTTATAATATATGGCGCAAACAAAATCAGGGACAGCCTAACCTCTATCAATATTTCTAGGAGACAACAATGGCCGGATTTTCAGGATTAGGACGAGGAATTATTGCCTCTTTATCAAGAGAGCGGCAGATGGCCGAGAACGAAGAGGCCCGCAATCGCCAGGCTACAATGGCTGCCAGAGAGGGGGCGATTGCTGCCCGAGAGCGAGAGGCCGCTATTGAAGCTGCCAGGATAGGCAAGCTTAGTGAAATTGAAACCGCCGGCGCCAGGGAACAGGCTGCTTTAAAAGCGCAGCAGACCCAGGGGATTATGCAGAGCCTCGGACAAATTGGGCAAGCTGCCGCTGGTATTGCCGGCGGCGCAATGAATATTGCCCAGGACCGCCGGCTGGATAATCAGAAGGTAGACCTTATTCAAAGTGTTTATGGAAACAGGTTTATCGGGACCCAGGAAGAGAACAAGAAACAAAACCCTCTTTACCAACAGGCCGTTAAGACAAAGCTTTTTGATAAGGTGAAAGCTGCTCGTGAGCTTATGTATGAGAAAGCGCAGAAACCGGAAGGGTTTTACACTCAGAAGAAACAGTACAGGGACCCGGCTACCGGGGCAACTATATCAATAACCCCCGCAAAATATTTGCGTAAGCTACAAAAAGAGATAAGTGCTATTACCGGTGGCAAGCGGCAGCTTGCACAGATTTATTCCCGGCAGCAGCAGGAAGGTGCGAACCTGGATAAGACGGCCCTCTCCGAGCGGTCTCTTGCTGCTCGCACTCTTGCTGCTCGCAGCCAGCGCCAGCCGGCGAAAAAGGCTGAACCTCTATACCGTGTTAAGGGTGTAGGCGACCTTACTTTTGACCAGATGTTGAAGTATCGCGACCAGCTGCGGAAGGAAAAGAAAACTACCCACGATATTGACCAGGATATCAAGGGTGCAGTTGAAAAGAAAAAGCAGGCTGAGAAATCTCGCGTTGAGCGCCGGCTGAAAAGCCCCATCACCGTTGTTGACTCGGCTCAGGCCCTTGCTGATTATGAAAACTTTGCTATAGAGCAGGGGTTATCTAAAGAGGCGTCTGCGCTTATGATAGCCAACGCCCGCTCGATGGCGCCCAAACTTAAGGAAAAGACTCTCAACGACCAGAAAAAGCGGTTTCAAAATATTTATGAAGATAGGCTCAATAAGATTAATGAGCAGTTTAAAAATGAGCCGGAGCGTATTATCCGAAAGCTCAATACAGCGATGGATATGGCCGAGGAAAACTTTACAGTCGAACAGGTCAATGAGCGCATTGCCGAGGGTATTGCCGTTAAACTTATGGGCAATTATGCGACCAATCCTAAGCTGTGGTCTACTGGTGAGGCCGGTCGGATGGCCGCCAGGGACCTGATGAAAAACTACGTTTACAATGTTATGCGGGAAAAAGAGCTTCTTAAAGAAAAACCCAAACACGCCTGGGATTATATTGACAAGCCTTTTGAGCAGCTTGTTGCCCGCATTAATAAAGAAAACCCGAAGGGAACGAAGATGGGTAATCTTCATTTCTGGAACCCGGACTACCCCAACGTCCAGGACAATGTGCTTGATTTGTTAAACAAAAACGAAGAGTTTAAGCAGTTTATCCCGGAACCAATTACCTGGGCAGACAAAGATGTCCAGCAGGCCGTTGTTCAAGTCATTAATAATCCTGCCCAGTACCCCGCAAAGTTTATGGGCCTTGTTGCCTGGTTTCGTGCTCAAGGGGAATTAAGCTCGGCGTATCGTTCGCCTAACCGCACGGACGGATTTGACGGATGGAACAATCCCAATGTAAGAAATGTATTACGGAACAGGATTGCTAAGAACGTTGACAGTTACCTAAAGGCTTTTCCTGCAAAGCAAAAAGCTAAACGTAAAACTTTACAAGAACAGTATTCTTCTACAAGAACTCGTGGACATTAAATGGCTACCATTGAAAATATATCCGGGCCTGTCTTTGATGTAGAAATACCAAAGACCCCCGGCACAGAGTTTTTTACCGAACCGGTCCAGCCGGTTACGCCTCTTTCTTTTGAATATAAGAAGGAAATGCCTTTCGATGAATGGGCAAAACAGCAGGACGAGGCGATTGAAGAGGCCCGGCGTACCCGCAAGTTAGAGATTTTTAATCAATTCGCTAAAGGGGAGCAGCTCAGTAATGATTGGTCTACCCCGGAGGCCCTGGCGAACTCTGCCGCAAATGAATATCTAAACCGCATTGAATACGGTGTCTATGCTCCCTTAGAAGGTCGCGCCCAGAAAGTCAATAAGCGCTGGGAAGATTACTGGCATAAGAAAGAGCGAGAGCGCCTGGCTAAAATGCCTGACGCTTATATTGTTAGAGAGATAGAGCAGGGCGGCCCGGACAATAATTCCTTTTCCCTTATCTCAGACGCCTTCACGGACAGCTTTGCTGACCATTTTACTTTTGGATTTGTTGAAGGCGTACATCCGATTTATGGAAAAAAGCACCGGGAAGTACATAAGGGTGCTGATACTGTTGGCGCTCTTATGGGTGAGGTCGCTAATTTTATGGCCCTTTCCGTTGGGGCTGGCGCTATAGGTGCTCCTGCTGTCGTTGCCAATATTATCCGCAAGAGTAAAGGGGCTGGCCGGTTACTTGAGATGGCCGGCTACATCCCTTATCACGCCGCAAAGTTTAAGAGAGCTGGCGCTTTTTTTAAGGCCGCCTCCAATAACATCGGCCGCCAGCTGGCGCCCAGTGCATTAAAGCAGATGGGGCAGCAGGGCGCCAATCAGATTTTTATGGGCCTGCTTAATGTGACCAGGGAAAAAACTCGTCACCTGGTCTCGAAGTATATCCGGGAAGATGAGATGAGCCAGAACGATTATAAGAAGGGTCTGCCGGCGGGGATAGAAAACTTTTTAGCTGGATACTCTCTCTCTCTTATTAATAGCCCGGCGAGCTGGTCTGCAAGGTTTGCTGGTGATACTCTGTGGTCAACGGCCGCTCAGAGCTACCGTATTTTAACCGGCCAGCAAAACGGCTGGGATATGAAACAATTTGTCTCTGACTGGCTTATTGGTCACACTCTTGGTGAGGTCCAGGGAAAGCTCTGGTCTAAGCTTACTCCGGACGGTAAGATAAAAGTTTTTAAAGAGCAGCCTAATATTAAGCAAAATTATGACATCGCTAAGGAAAACCCGGTGTCTGTTAAGCACGGCCTGAGTGACGACACATTAATGGAGGCCGCTGTAACGGTCGATATGCACGAGGCGATGAAACGCCTCAATAATGGCGGGATTGGTTTTACCCCGCAAGAGCGCATTAACGCTGTCAATACAGTTCTTATTCCTCACATCAGGTCTCACGAGACCAAAACTTATTTAAACAATGATTTTGTCGGGAAGGTCGATACGACTGAGCCGCAGATTGCGATGAAGTTTGCCGAGGAACGGATGGTCCGTGAGCTGGGTGCGCGGATGGGCTGGTCGGAGAAACGGATTGAAAGGGCTATCAATGCTGATATCTATGGCGACCGCAAAAACTTTACTCGGTTTCTAGCTGAGGAAAAGATACCTGTTTCTTTGAGGGTTAAACGACCGACCGTTGACCTTAATAAGCAACGAAATTTAAAAATTGAAAGAATAAAACAAGACGTTCAAGACTTACGTTCTGAATTGCTTTTTTACGAGAAACAAAAAACTGTTGACGCTCCTGAGTATGCTCCGAACAAAGAACAAATTGCCAAGTATGAAAGCGATATAAAAGAGTATAACGACCTGATTGTTAAAAAGAATGATGAAATTAAGCAATTAAAACAACAAATTGATAAAGGCCCCATTGAGTCTGTCGATACGCCGCAGCAGTTGAAAAAGCTGTCTGACCTGATGGAAGGTGATTTAAGAATACAACTACGAGACGCATATCAAAGACTTGTAAAAATTGATAAGCCTCTTAAGGCCGGCGGCGAATTTGATGATGTTGTTACAAAAGTAAAAGAAAAAATAAAGAGCCTTGTTAGGAGATATCAACAAGCTCATTTAGATTATGAATATCTCGTAACAAAAGGAAACATTGAAGAGACATTCAATCCTGCTTTGCGGGCCTATGTTCAGAGTGTCCCCGAAAAATATAAAGAACTTTTTCAAATTAACCCAGAGGACTTTTCTCCTAAAGTTTCTCTCGGACCGGAGGACGGCCTAAAATTATCCTATAAACTTTCCTCGTTAGAGCGAGAGCGGAACACATTAAAAAGAGATATCACTGGCCTTAAAAAATTAATTGAAAAAGAGCGGAACACTAAAAGGCCGGCTCCTCCTAAAGAAGATTTTAAAAATAAAATTAATGAAATATTAGAGAAGGCCAAAAGCCGATATGGTCTTGTCGAGAAAGAGCTGCGCGACCCTGCTACAATACTCCCTAAAAATATTGATGAATTAGTGCCGCCAGTTAAGGGTGCGCCCCAAGAGGGTCCTGCCCCTGAGCCTGCTGGCCTCACCGTTAAAGAGGCCATTGACGAGTTTTACCGCGCTGCCCAGGTCCATCTAAAGGGAACGGCCAGGCCCGGCAGCAAGAAGTCCAGAGACCTGGAACGGCTGGCTAAAATTGATGTTGAAAAGTTTCTCATTCATAAATGGGATTATCTTCAATCTCTTTCCGATAAAGAGGTTTCTATTAATTATCGGCAGAAAGCTACGGACGATGAGGTATTGGCCGGCCAGGGCCTTATGGACCGGTTTCGTAAGCCTGAGTTTCAAGCTGAGAACGCGGTCATTATTGACAGGACAATTAATAAAGAGCTTAAAAAGGCCGGAAAGCTGGCTGCTAACACCCCGCGAGAGGAGGTAAAGGCCGGGGTATTTATAGATATATTCCAGCGGGGCCTGGATGATTTCGTCCGTTTTGCCCAGGAGGGGCGTAGTCCTCAACAGGTGGTGGACACCGCCGTTAAAAATGTTGTCTTTTCTCTGCGCCGGGCCAACAACAGGTATGTCCTGGAGACAAAAAAGGCCAGGGGGGAAGAGTTTACAAAGAACGAGCAGAAGAGCTGGGATGAGCTGAGGCCACTTGAGCAGGCCAATGATATTGAAAAGCTGCATTACCAGAACCTCCAGCAGCGCGACTTCCCATTCAAAGACCTTGTACTTGACCAGGCTGCCAGCCGGTATAAAATAGAGGACGCTCAAGGCAAAGTCCACCCCAGCCTTTCTAACCGCAAAAAAAGGTTCGTCCATAATGAAGAGCCAAGATATCGCCGCCGGCCAGAGGACGCGGCCCGGATACCGGACCCGGAGCTGGCCAGGATGATAACGGTCGCCCGGCAAAGCCCAGGTGACTGGCTATCTGTGGCGCTGCGCTTTTTATCGAATTACCAGGGAATGACCCGGACAGATTACCTCAAGGGCCTGTTGTGGCGCTTCGGGATTAATGATATCTCCGGGCCTCAGATTGTAAATCGCAAAACAAACATACGCTCAAAGGTGTCTCTGGCGAGCGACAAGGCCGCTCAGAGGTATCCTAAGCTGAAACGTGACCTGAAACCCAAAGATGTGGTAGTTCTTTACAATACGCTGCGCTCTCGCAAGGATATACTAAATCCCCTCTCTGGCTTCCTTGCTGAGTACAAGGTCCCCTCTGTGGCCAGGGCCGGTTATGAGAACGGCCTGTATGCCATTTCTCTTAAAGAGGCATACAATGAGATGGCTGCCCAATACGGCCGGGGCATTGCAGATATTTTCTTACAGAAGGCTACGAACCTGGTGGCTAAGCACGTGATGGATTTTAATAAAACTACCGGCAAGGGCCTGCTTCACGTACGCAATCCGAAAGAAGAGGACAACACTAAGCTGGTATTTTTCTCTGAGGGAATGACAAAGAAGGATTTTGACGAGAGCGTCCTTGACCTACACAATAGACTGGGTGGCCGCTACGAGGGCAATGCTGCCAACGAGAGCCGCAACTTTGCTATTAACATCAAAAAACCTGATGGCAGCGTTCAGACGGTTTCTAAGTTTAATAATGTCCTGACCAGTTTTACCCGGCTGGCTGACGATATCACCAATATCTCTTTAGAGCAGCGCACCCTGACTGATGTAGTAAAAATCCTTACACCGGAGCTGTCAAAGCGGTTTAACAACGCCCTGATGGACCGCTCTGATGTCCACGTAAGGGCCGGGATTAACAGGATAATGCAATATCTGGGCGACCAGTACCGTGATTTTAATTCACTGGTGAAGTTTCTTAATGATAACCCGGCCCGGCGCGTCCGTATCAATAAAACCCTGGCCGAGCTGGCCGTTGACCTCAAGCTAATCTCTGAGCAGCTGCCGGCGGTGGTAAAATCAGAGATGGCTGTGGCAATGGAAAAGCTGCGCAAGGGTCCGGTTGATACTGAGAACGTCCGTATTGAGCGAAATACCGTCCGTAACCGGGGAATTGACGAGTTTATGTCCACGGAAGAGGCTTACCACAAGTTCATTGACAGTGATACAAGGCAGCAGTCCTACATTGACGGTGACAGCTACGGCACTCATAACTACGCTAAACGCAACGCTGATGAGCAATGGGGGACCTTTATTGAGAAGGTCGAGCGGGCTAGAAAGAATTATGATGAGCCAGGCCCAGGGACATTTGAGGGAATAAAGAAATATGGCCGCAGCATTTACAACTTTTATAAAGAAAAGTTTACGATGTGGGAAGGCCGGAAGAATATGGAGAACCTCCAGAAGTCTCTCTTCCGTGCTCAGAGCGCCAAAGAACGCCTGGCGATGGTGGACAGCCAGCGGGTAATGGAGGACGTTTACAGCGAGTTTGTCCAGACAAAAATGCCTGGGGCCTCTAAGAAGGACCGGGAACAAAACTTCGCAGCCTTTAACCGCCTCCAGGATTTCCTCAAAGAGCAAGAGTTCAAGCTGTGGTTTGAGGATGAGACCAACTACCGGTTGCACCCCGACCTGGTAAAGCGCCTGTCTACTGAGCCTATTAATTTTTCCGGCAAAGAGACCTGGGATTTTGACACCTGGCTTAAAAACCCGGAGCTTATTACCCAACACTCTGTTTTCCAATTAAGCAAGGCCACCGTTGATGATTTATTTATAAGTAAGATATTGGTGCAAAAGCTGGGGATTAAAGCAGACGACCTGGTTGAGTTCTTTATCAGAAAAAACGAGGTTTTTAATAAACCGGTTACTCAAATGATGAGCGTCCTGGGGGAAGAGGCCGGGATGTTTAAGAACCTTGACTTCGTTGAGAATACCATCCGTACGCAAGAGAAAATAATGCGCCGGATAGTGGCTGAGGAACATTCCCCGGAGCTGGCGAGGACTATTGACTTCACTGACCCCGGCGACCTTAAGAAAGTCTCGCTGGTGTTTAATACTATAAAAGACCCGAAAGCAAGGATTGACGCCAATTTCGTCCTGGAGCATTATGTCAAGTTCCGTCCAGAAAAAATGGCCTGGGTACACCACCGTATTCTGGCCACCCCGGACGGCAGGAAGGTCTATGGCAGCGAGATAAACGCCCTGCTTAGGGACGCCGAGGCCGGCCGGGTGCGCGGCGCCAAAGTCCTCTCCCCGATGGCTGACGAGCTTATGGGCAGGAAGGTCCCCACTCTGCTTAACCTGGTTGAGCGCGGGTATAAGATAGAGATGGATGTAATGCAAGTAGAGCAGTCTCTTCTCGCCTACCTCTACTCGCGCCTGTATAACCGGTTTATGGCCGATGGATACAAAAATCAATTTGTCGCCAACTTGCGGGAAAAGACAAAACCTGTCCGAGATATTGAGAAAAAATATAAGGCCGTCAAAGAGAGCAAATGGTCTGACCGGAAAAAGTATGCTGAGATGGATAAGCTCGTTGCTCAGAAAGAAAGTATCCTCGATGGCGTTATTGAGACAATGGCAGATATGCCGGGGTATTTCTGGAAGCCTGTCGCGACCGAGTTTAGCCGGGCTAAAACAAATAAGCGCCGTTTGCAGAACCGCATTGATGAGCTTAACAATCTCTCTGAGCGGCCGGAAGGCGAGATAGCCAGGCTCGTCCAGAAGCGGGATGTTGAGATAAAAAAATTAAAAGATATGCACTGGATACTGCGCCTCTTATCCGGGTACGAGTTCGTAAAAGAGCGCATTGAGCTTATAAATTACTTCAATAAGTCACCAGACCCCTCTCTTACCAAAAACGCTGATGTCCGTAATCAGTTCCACCAGGACGCCAGGAAGCGCCAGGAGATATGGCGCGACAAGATAATGATGTCCGTCACCGGTAACGAGCAGCACATTCCCTTTAACTGGAAAGCGCACCGGCGGGACGACCGGATTGGACACAGAAAGTTTAACCTTGACATCTATAACGAGCACCAGGTTGCCCGCGGGCAGCCGCTTATTATCCGGGATAGCAAGAAAGACCGGGTGCTGGCCCCGGACGTTGTGGGCTGGGAAGGGCTTTACTTTGACCGCGTTGTCGCCAAAAACTTTAAACAATTTCTCTGGCGCGATGATATGAGCCAGCAGTTTACCAGCTACGATTTTATTAATAAATCAATGGGTGCTGCCCAGCGGGTTAATTCATTCTTTAAAGTAATCACTCTTTGTAAGCCGACAATAATGATGGCCAACAACGCCATCCAGATGTCCATTGGTATGCCGTGGGCCTGGGGCGCAACTAAAGGCGCCAAAAACTTTCAGTACGCTTACCGGGCCTTCCGGGATAAACATTCCACCAGGGCCGCCAGTGAACAAGCTGAGTTTTACTGGCTGATGAACAAGAACAACCTCTTTAATCACGCTGTCGGCGTCCAGAGCATAATGCATGACGCCACCCGGACCTGGCTAAAGGTAATGGGTGAGAACGATTTTATAGGGTTTAAGCATTATATCGCTGAGGTTTTCCGTAAGAAGAACCCTAACCTCACCCCGGATGGCGCTCTGGGAAAAGCTGTTGATTTTATCGGCCAGCAGATGTCTGTCATTGGGCGCGGATATAAAGGGTATCAAGAGCTCGCCTGGTCCATTGACGAGATAATGAGAATGACAATGGCCAAAACAATGTACGACCGGCTTATCCGTGTCCATCCTAAAGAACACGCGGCATTTCTCGCTGCCGAATGGACCAATAAGCATATGGTCTATTACTCTCAGATACCCAGCTTCACCCGGCAGATAATGAACTTCTTCCTGATGTACCCCACGTACAGGGTAGGGACCGCTGAGATGTATAAAGAGGTTTTTAAAAACTTCGCTAAAGGTATCCACCGGGCGGCCGGCGGGACGCCTAAGCAGCAGTACATTGTATCAGATAACAAATGGGACCAGGTACTCTTCGAGATAGGTCCCTTTCTGCGGGCGATTGCTCTACGTGGCGCGGTTAAAATGCTGGCAATGGGTGTAATGGGATATGGGTTTGAGAACTCCTGGGACGCCTTCACCAACTACCGGGCGCATAAGCTGGTCAACACAATGTATGGCGAGCAATACCGCTACCTCTCTTTCTCTACCCCGCTGTTTGAGCTTGAGAAATATATCACCAGGCCCCTGGCCCTCACCCTTAAGAACAACATCTCTGCTATTCCAAAACTTATTTGGATGTTAAAAACTAATACCAATCCGCTTAACGGCAAGCCGCTATGGACGAGCCCGGATAAGCGCAAGGCCAGCCAGCAGCTCGCCTTAGAGCTCTTCCGGCTGCACTTCCCCTTTGGCTCTGATTATTCAAACTTCGCACAGGAGGACAAAAGCTTCCTGGTCAAGCTATTTAATTTTAGCGGCCTGGGATTTGCTTACGACATTGAGAACCCCAAAAAATTAATCTCTGACTTCTACAAAGCTATGAGCAAAACACAGACAGTCGGAGAGCTACGTGCTGCCCAGCGGACATTTAACGCTAATATTAGTAGGGCCTATAACCGGGTCTTTGATAAAGAATTAAAAACTATGGAAGAGGAGATTGAACAACGGCAGCGCTTGATTGATATGCAGCCTTTATGAGACTATTACCAGGAGTAATTATTATGGCAACTATGACGATGTATATAAGTTCTGCCACCAAAGAGAATATGAAGGGGAAGGTGGAAGAGCGTTTAGATTATTGGGCCAATGAGCTCAATTTAGAAAGGGCTCTTGTCCACGCTGTATCCTGGGTAGAGAGTAAGAAGAACCCGCTTGCGATGAGGTTTGAGCCTGCGCTTAAAACAAAAAATTGGTATAAGGCGATGGTCCCCAAAGAGCACAGGACTAATGATTTCTCGTACTATTCTATGGGATTAATGCAATGTCTGTACGGTGTAGCTGTAAGCCAGGGGTTTAAGGGGAAACCGACTGAGCTGCTGGATATTGACAATGGTATTGAGCACGGCTGCCGTAAGATAAAGGCACTCATATCAAAATACTATTATCTTGACAAGGTAATCAGCGCCTATAATCAGGGTTCGCCGAGGACAACGGTGAATGAGGCAGGGCAAAAAGTTTTTCGTAATCAGAGTTATGTGGATAAGGTGCTTAAGAAGTATAAGTCTTTAGGTGGACGGTACTAATTCCGGCTTTGGCTTTTTCTTTGCACTATTTACTCCTTTAAAAAATCGGCCCCCCGGCAGGGCCATCTGATTATTCTCAAAAAAAGGTGTATTGATATCCAGTTGCCGGGCCTGGCTGGATGTCTATTTTACGCGCTCGTCAACAAGCTCATCAAAAGATAATCTCTTCCCGAAACATATCTCTATACCGTAACCTACCACTGGCCACTTGAGCTTCTCTTCTAAGCTGGGCTGCTGGGGGCGCGGGTTAAGCTGGGTGGGCTGGCGCTGCTCAGGGTGCGGGTCACGCCGTATGGCGACCGGTTCCCCGAAGTGGGGACACTCATCCCCGCACCTTCCCTTGTTTCCCCACGGACAAACCTGGTTCTTTTCTTTCCCTTCCCTGAAAATACTAAGACCACCCCCGCTTTTAATACGAGCCTTGCTTACCATCTCTTCAGTTTTTTTTGTACTCATAATTCCTGTATCTCCTTAATTCTTCTTTGCGCCTCAGTGATGTGCTCGGACAGCTTACGGATATGTTTGATGGCGTCCCTGGCGTCTGCACGTGCGTGTTCATAGAGTTTGAGTAATGTGTCTATGCCGCCTTGCTGCATAATAATGTCCATCTCTGATGGGCTCGCCACCGCACCAAAAACCTCTGATAATACCTCGAGTAACTTAGCTCTTAATTCTTCTTCTTTCATACTTATCTCCTGCTTTAAGTAATTGTTTCCACCGGCGGCAAGCCTTGCGCCTATGCGCTTTACTCTTTACCCGCTCGGCCCAGAGTGCCATCCGGGTTCTCCTACGTTTACTACTCTCTTCCTGCCATACGAGCGCTTTGTCGTGGAACTGAACAATCTCTTCCTTCTTCATCCCGAGAAGAAAGTTTTTGATGGCGTTGAGGATAGCTGTGATAATGACAGTCAGGACGTTCACGGATTCCTCCCTATCCGGCGGTAAAGCGGTTTAATGCCTAACATCCTGCCTCGTTCAGCGGCAGCTACCATCCCTCTCGACTTTCCGTAATCAATATAAAACACCTGGAAGTCAGCCTTCGGCAGCCACGCCAGGCCAGCTTCAATACCCATCTCCCGCTGCTCAGGGACAGTATCGTCAAGCACTTGAGTAAGCAGTAGATGGCTGGCGATAGGAGCCTCACCCCTGGTCAGGCAGTCCGATAAGGCCCGGCGGGCATAAATGAGATTGCGTTCTACTTCCCCAGCGAAGGGGCTTTCAATAATAACTAGGTTCACTCTACACCTCCTTTAGATTTGAATATTCGGCTACCTGTTTGCTGCCACCAGAGCTCCAGGGCCTCTTTTAGAATGGACATTACGGACCGCTTCTGGATAAGGGCCACTAATTTTATCCGGGGCAAGATAGCCAGCCGGCCCAGCATTGTAGCATAGGACCGCTGTAAATTAATCTCATCTCTTGTTTTCGGTTTCTTCTTCATACTCTACTCCTAGAAGGGAATATCATCGCCCATAAGCTGCTGCCGCCTCTTCTTTAGCCAGCGGATAAACTGTGGGCTCTTGACATAGTAATGATGTTCTTTACGGATTGCACCGTGTTTACGTAGCTTATTTATTTTAGACCTGGCCTCCTGCCGGTCCAGGTTAAAGATGTCCTCGAAGTCACCGAGCAACATCTTGTTTGATAAAAGCAGCTGGTGTACTGTGTCCTGGTCGTCCCCGATAGTAACGCCCAGGTTGTACTCATCGGACAGCTCGTTGTCTGCCCGGCGCTGGATGGAGAAATCGTAGTATCCGCAGACCTGATTGTCATACATCTCGCTTATCCAACTTGCGGCCGTCCTTACGTGCGCGGGGTATATCACCGGCCGGGTCCCGGTCTCGTCTATACTGAACGTCTGCAAGGCAATAGAGTAAGCCAGCTTAGACAGCTTCATCCTGAACTCGGCAGAGAGCACCAGCGGGATGGCAGCGTCATACTTTTTCCCGAAACGCACAGACAGGTCCAGGACCAAATGGTCAGAGCCATCGGCCCAGATAGCGTCCTCTTCCCCCCGCGTCCAGGCAAACATTATGCGCTCGTGGCAGAGCTCGCTGGTGTATATGTGGGGAATATCCGTGCTCATCTGCTTATTTATTTCAGTGTCAGCGACATCATCCTTAGAGCAGAACACAACAAAGTCCAGCCTGCTTATGTCCTGCGATTTCCCGAATATCTCTTTGATTACATTGACGCCATAGTTGTATGAAGAGAGCTGTGACCTCTTAGGATTGGCTATAAATATCAGCCTAGTCCGGGCAAACGTCCTGGCCTGCTTGACCTTAACGAGCTCTGCGATACCAGAGGACCGGAGACCAGAGAGATGGCCCATAATTCCCTTCTCGGCCAGGTCATCAGCCTCATCTATAATGACAATTCTCTTATCGTTCATAGGTATTTTGCCCCAGGTCAGGGAAAACCTTCCCTTATGGGACTGCTGGAGGCCGCCTAAGAGGCCGGCCAGGGTTGTATTCTCACCGCTGGTCACGAACTCACCGCACCGGTAGTGGTGTATAAGGTTCTTAACTGTCTCGGTCTTACCGGTCCGGGTGTCCCCTACGATAGCACATTCCCCCCAGCCTTTAAGTACCCGCTGGCCCATAAACTTATAGTGTAATGGGGTATGATAGACCATATCTACCGCCTGGATTACGTTCTCTCTCTTATGCATTTTAGTGATATTAGCAGCCAGGTCCCGGTGGATGTGCGCCAGCTTTTCCCGGACACTATCGGGGTCCTGCGGGTCTTTAGCCTGGAAGATAGACAGCCGTTCCCGGACCTCGCCGTCAATTTTCCACTGGCTTAAATTGTCCTGTTTACTCTTGGCCCGCTTGATAATGTGAATAGCGTGTTGGCTCTTGGGGTCGTGGTAGGTGGTCCCCCAGCACTGGTATCTTTGATTGGTGTCCATCTTGGTGCCAAACACATAGCATTTATGGATAACATATTCGCTGTCCTCGCGCTCATAATTTACCTCTGTTGTCAAGCGTATCTCTTCTACGGATATGCGCTTACTTAAATCGAAATCTACCTGGCGGCAATTATTATAAGGGGGCAGCCCGAGGCGCTGCCGGATAAATCCATTTCGCTGCTGGTCAGAGCTGGCTATCATAGAAACAAGCAGCTCTTTATCTTTCTCATCAGAGAGCTTAAGGGGTATCTCCTCCTTGTTGGTGAGGGCCGGACATCCTTTACATTTTTTCCGTTCGATACTGGCTTCCTGGCATATCACCTTGACGGCAGCCGGGATAGTATAGGGTGAGAGCTCTTTACCAATGACAATACCAGAGAAGGATATCAGTTTGTTATAATTCTCGCTGCCGATGGACGTTGTAAGCGAGACCTCTTTATACCCGGAGCACAGGGCCTCGGTCCACTGGCCGGGCGCGTTCTTCTTAAAGGTTTCTATATCAATATATTTGCCCGCCTCGTCACGTACAGGGAACCAGAACTCCTCATTGGCAGCGTCCCAGCCGATAAGTTTGTCCACCACCTCCTCATACTCGATACCTTGATTTTCTAGCAGCCAGGCCAGGGCGTCCTGGTCCTTCTGTAGTATGCCAAAATACTGCGGGATTAACTCTGCCAATTCCTCGGGCGTAAACTTCTTCAATGTAACTCCTTAAAGTCTTGCCCCCGGCCCAAAAGGGAACAGGGCCGGGGGCTTTTGATTGGGATGAAAAAAGAAAAGATTAGAAGGGGATGTCCCCACCCTGGGGGGGTGGTCCAGGTTGGGTCGGAGGTTCCTCTTCTACTACGTCGGTGTCGTCAGCTGCCTTGATGTGGGTGTCCTCGTTAGTGACGAGGCGCTTGGCTTCTGTGTATAATTTTTTAAGCAGAACCGCCTGGTCGCTGGTCTCTACGCGGCCCACTATATCAAACTTTGGCATAAAAGCTGTGCCTTTAGGGAACACTACTGGTGCGCTTTGGACTTTTACCTGGTGCGCCCAGATGGGAACGCCCATACGGCCCTCATACTTAAGCTGGCTGTTGAACTCTTTGGCGGGCTTGCAGGCTGCGCTGCCGGCTGAATAAATAAATATCTCAGGCATTTGCATTTGGCTTATAGAGCTACCCATTGCCAGCATATAGTTATGATTTTCGGTAGGCTTGGGATAAAGACGCTTCTCTTCCGGCTGGTCCAGGTCTTTAATAATGGCGTCAATCTCTTTGCCGTACTCGAACCACTGCTCTTTGTTAAAGGGATTGCGGAACCGGGTCCCGATAAGTTTACGCTCTGAATTGAACCATACCTCGCTGCGCCAATGGAACAGGACGTAAACATACATCGCTTGGCCGAGGATTTGTTTGCTGATGTTATGGTAGAAGTCTCCGTCACGGATAGAGGGAACATCTTCTTTAATGGACTGGCTCATTGCCTGGCAGATTTTTACGCGAGGAACGATGGTGTCCTCCTGGTCCATAAACTCGGTGCCGGTCTCTTCCCCTTGTAAGAAGGCGGGCAGGGTGGTCTGGCCGGCGGTGGCCGGCGTGTTAGCTGCCGGGGCAGCTGGCTGGGTGGGAACAGGGCTCCCAAATGATTGTTGTTTTTCGCTCATTTGCTTTTCCTTTTATTTTTTTATTAACTGAACGCCGTGCTCGGCGAGCAATTTCTTTACATCGTCCACGGACCTGACTACCCCTACTATCCAGCCGTGCTTACGCAGCTCTTTGTGCTTAGACAGCTGTTTAGGTGTAGGCTTACCGTCCGGGTAGCGCTTGGCTTCGAGGCCAATTACCAGGTGGGCATTTCGATTGTATTGACTGGGAAATCCGACATTATATTCAGTCCCTCTGTCTACCGTAACAATTCTATCCGGCATACCGCCCATAAAATTGCCGCCGGTAGAGAAGTGAAAGCACTCGTGCTTGTTAAGCCAGTTACGGATACTATCTTTTACCTGGCTCTCCAGGCGCTTACTCTGGCTCAAGGTCAAGCCTCACAGCCAGGGTATTTATCTTGGCCAGGTGCTTTGCTATCCCGCGCTGCTCTACTTTTTTCTTCGGGTGCTTCACGGTATCCTGGACAGTCTGCTCACAGAAATCAGGCAGGGGCTCATTGGCCTCTTTGCGGGCCTTAAGCCACGCCTTGCGGGTCTGCGGGGCCACGGTCCATTTCTCTTTCCCCAGGCCAGGGTCGTGCTCTTCTACGAACTCGCGCCACTCAGGCAGCTCATCCCACGTGCGGGATTTAGCACTGGCTTCCGGGGTCAGCTTGAAGTCAATGTCCTGGTCCTGCTTGTACTCGCTGTCAAGGAACGTGAGCTTCGAGATGTCCTGGTCCTCCATCGCCTGGAAAGCCTCTTGCTGTAAGAGATAAATCTTCTTCTGGCATAGCGCGGCCATCTTTTTGTAGACAACCTGGAGCTGGAGTACACCGTCCAGCTCCTCAATAATTTCTTGTGCGGTCCTCATATGTCCTCCGTTTATTTTTTTTTGCGCCGCTTGTTTGCCTTGCGCTTTACTTCGCTCGTTAAATACTTTTGCTGCTCATCGCAGAACTTTTCAAAAGCAGCTGCCATTTTCGGCGCCATAGATACTTTGGCGATAGTGTTTTTCCCTTTAAGTTTTTTCTGTCCCATATTAATTATCCTGTATCTCGTTTTTAGATTTACTTAAGAGGTGTACGTATAGCCTCATAAGCTCCTGCTCTGCCTTGCTGATGGCCTGCTCTTGACCATCAGGGTCCTCATTAAACTCGCCCAGGGCCAGGGTCAGCTCTGCCAGTTTGTCAAAATAGCTGCAATCCCTATCTAAAATATTTTCCAGCTGCCTTGCCTGGTCCAGTTTAAGAGACAGGTGTTCCTTTTTTAGCTGGACAATGCCGTGCATTGCCATCAGTATCTCTTCGATTTTTTCTTTCACGGCCACTCCTTCTCGACCTCATTGAGCCCGGTCCCGCGCAGCTCTTTAAGCCAAATGTCCATATACTTTTTGGTGCGCTCCTCCAGGGCCGTGAGCTGCGTTAGCTTGACACATAAACATTCCACAAAATACCGGTCAAAGTAGGGCAGCACGTTACCTTTAGCCAGCTCTATCTCGCCTACTACCTTATGCTTAGTAGCGGCCTCAAACTTTTTGACGAAGGTAGCGATAGGCTCCTGCTTTAAAAAAGCGAGTAGGTCATTTTGCATTTCTCACCTCATAGGTCCCTTTAAGGAAGCTGTCAACGAGGAACGTGGACATATCTTGCTTTCTCTGAATTGCTTTAATAACGTCAACATCGACTGTCTTGTTGTAGCACAGGTCAATGTAGGTACAGGTATTCTTCTGCCCGATACGGTGTATCCTGTCCTCACTTTGCTTGCGCTCTTCAAGGCTGAACGAGTTTTCATAATAGACTGTGGTAGACGCAGCCCATAGGTTAATCCCCAGCCCGCCCGCTTGGGCATTGCCGAGAAATACCTGGACCTTGCCGGCCTGGAAGTCAGTGATAAGCTGCGTTCGTTCATCTTGCGTTGTGTCTCCTGTAAGTATTCCGTATTTAATGTCCATATAGCCGAGGGCTTTGGCAATTAGCTTGATGGTGTCTTTAAACCTGGCCCATATGACGAGCTGCTTTTTACTCTCGCATACCACCTCAATGATAATCTCTTGAAGGGCCTTAAGCTTTTCATTCTCATTATCTTTAAGGTGTACGCCGCCTAGTATCTGCTGTAAGCGCATAACTTTGGTAAGCACTATAGGCGCGGTCATTTTGGTCTCGCCATCCAGCTCTAGTATGCAGTCCTTTTCCATCTGCTTATACTGCGCGGCCAGGCTCTTAGGCATATCTAAGAACCGGGTAGTGAAGGTCTTTTCCGGTAGGTCCAGGCACTCTTCTTTCTTCAACTGGATACTATGCCTCCCAATCTTTTTGCGCAGCTCCTCCTGGTGTCGTAACCCGACAACCTCGTACCCTTGATAGCCACCCATAACCATATAAGTGTTCCGAAAGGAATAATAAGAGCGATAGCCGAGAAAATCCAGGCTAAGAAAATGGTATTGACAATATATGTCGCACGGATTTTGGGTAATTGGGGTCCCGGAGAGAATATAGCGCCAGGTAGATTTACCAAAATTGCGCAAAGTGAACTTAGTGCGCTGCGCTTTGGGTGATTTAATCCGGCTGCTCTCATCGAGAACAACGAAATTGTAGCGGGCCCAGGGGGCCTCTTCACCTGTTGGTACGAGACTATCATAGTTTATTATGGCGATACCAGAAAGCTCGGCAGCGTGAGCTAATTGTTGCTGACGTTGACTTTTTGAACCGTTGACAAGATTGTACTCTTTAATTCCACATTTGTCAAGGTCTGTTGTCCAGCTGTGTATGACTGATTTAGGGCAGACAATGAGCGCCCGGACCTCGTGGCCCTGGGCTCGCAAACATTTGATAAGCATAATAATTGCAATGGTCTTACCGGTCCCCATTTCGCAAAAGTAGGCGTGTTGCTGATACTTAAGGCCCAGCTTTATCATCGTTTCCTGGTGCTTAAAGGGCTTTCCATAGCGCCCACCGCCAATGTCTATCCGTAGGTCTGCGTTGCGGGGAATCTCGATATCAGCCACCTCGGCCTCGATGTCCCTGGCCGGGTCCCTTAAGGCCATCTCGTCAATGTCCTTAAGCGATGTGCTCTCCTGCGGCTTGTCATAATACTCTGCAATGTCCCTCTCTATCTCTGCCTTCTGGTCAGGGAAGTTATGCAACAAAGCGCGAAAAGATATCACCGGCCAGGACCATTGCTTTTTTTCTTTGTGCCACTGGCGCCCCCCGGCCAGCTTAGTCCTCTCCTTCTGTGTCCAAGGGATGGTCAGATAAATACGTCCGTTAATAAGCATTGTCTATCTCTCCAGCTCCGTGCGGTTCCTGTTTAGAAGGTGCTTAGGTGTTACCAGATGGCGCTTTCCCTTTCCACACTCGCCACACATCCCATTGTTCCGGCGCAAGATGTTGTCCACCATCTTAAGGCTGGGACCAGTGTTGTTCGCCACAATTTGATTGCCGCAAAAGTCACATACAATGACCACCATTTTAGGTTTTGATTTTTCATAATGTTCCATTTCATTCTCCTTTAAACTTTTTTAGTTCTTCTTCTGTTATTGGCCGATAATTTTTGAAAAGTCTTTTCTCTTTACTCTTGCATTTCTGGTACTTAGGCAGCCGGTAATCGGTAGCCTCTTTAAACTCTTGCTCAGTAAGCACAGTCTTTACGCTATCACCAAACAAAATGTTAGCAAAAGAGCGCACCGAAAACTCAGTCCTGCCAATAGTCCTATAAAAAATATCTCCTTCTAAGATTATATAATAATCATAAGCCGGCAGCTCTTTATCTTTATCAATCAATAACTCTGACATTGGCGGCCTCCTCTGGTGTATTAAAAACAGTCGTATGCTGGCCATCAGGGCCAATTATAATGTGGTCCATCAGCTCCATATCAAGCTGCGGGGCCATCTCGTTTACCCGATTGGTAAGATGGATGTCCTGCGGGGATGGCCGGACATTATTTGTCAGGTGATTATGGGCCAGGACAATATAGTGTATGCCTTTATCCAGCATACCACGAAAAATATCCCTGGGGCTCAGTATAAGCCTGCTGTCCGTACCTCTCGCCGCCTCACGGTGATAGATTACCTTAAGCTCGTGGTCTAATCCAATGACCAGCATTACCTCCTGCCGCTCCGGGGCCAGGGTCGTGCTCGCATAAGCAACAGCGTCATTTATTGACCTTAAGCTCGTGGCCTCTTTAATCTGGAACGCTTTGTCCAGGCCCTTATCGTCAATCTCAGTCAGGACGTCCGTAATTGCAGCCTCTAAATTGTCAGCGTAAACTGTCCGGGCAAATACATATTTGCGTTTCATCCTATAAACCTCACCAACACATTATACTCTTCCTCCGTTACCTCGCAGCACTTGACCACGCGGGCCGATATCTCCCCGCCGTTTATCTGAATAAAACCGTGGGAGTCCTCCGGCTCTACCTCCTGCCAGCTGTTCTCTATGTGCTTCTGGACCAGCCGGTCCCGGACCCTTTCATCGTTCGCGTTGTCGTGGGATTGCACGTGGTCCTCCCAAAACAGATGATTGTTTCCAGCCCGATACTTAATCTGATAATGAAAAAATCTCATAGTTTCTCCTTGCTCGCCCCCTTGCGGGGGCGAGCTGTTATTTTTTTCCCAATCCCAATAGGATTGCTGTTCCCTATACCATTAACCCGAGCTGGCCCACGTACCACCAATACGGCAGGGCGTCCCCCAGGGAAAAGGTCTTGCTGTTGTCCTCGATGAGCTCGTAAGTGAGGGCCGGGAACCGGCCGGCCAGCTCTTTAAGCTCTGCCTCCGTGGCCTGGCCCTTGATTACCTTGTCCACATCTTTTTCATAGATATAATCCCAGCTATGGGCCTTAAGCTTAGATAGTATCAGGTCGCGAGGGTCCATCTGGTCCTGCGGGAACTCGAATATATCGCTCATACGTCCACCTCGATGATACCACGAGGAAAATAAGATAAGAGCTTTTCGTTAATGTCCTCTTCAACATAAGCATTATGAAACTTATTATCAAAATATTCAAATGCTTTCTTCCGGCCATCGGCATAACTATTGCAGGAAATCGCCGCTACACTGTCCTTGTCAAAAGTCTTACCGTTTACACTGTGAGCATGAACCTGTCCAAAGGTTATATATATTTTCATTTGGTATCCTCCTTCGGGCAAACCCTATGCTTTACCCGCCATTTCCCGCCGTCCTCCCAGTCTTTCCACATCGTCCCGGCGCCAGCCTCAACAATGCCGCCGCAATAATGGCATTTCCCGCCGTACTTATTTTTTAGCGGGCCATTGGGGCCGCTGCCCCGCCAGGGATTGCCCACCTTGCGGTACTTGTACCGCTCGGCCTGCTCTAACGCCCTGGTCTCCCGCCAGCTCTCGCCGCCGTATAATCTGCGCTTGCTTACACTCATTTTTCACTCCACGCCAGCAGCTCCAGCAGGGCCACGAGCTCGGCCGCCTCGCTGGTGTCCAGCTCTTTTTTTTCCGTCAATGTCTTAAGTCTTTTTTTAATCATTAGCTTTTCCTTTTTTTGGTATCTACCACCTCAACCCCGCTTTTGAGGCGGGGTCAGGCGGGGTTATTGTATAGGCTGGTGTCTATTTGGTGTCGGCCCAGCTGTTGGCCTGGCCTTCTAATATCTCCATCTCTTCGGCAATGTCAGAGATAACACCATCGAGCAGGATGGCCTGGCCGGATGTCGTGCGGCCCCAAATGTAATTGTCGCCGTTGTGATAAACCGCCTCGCCGTGCTCTAAAAGCTGCCTGGCTAAACCGC